>Ga0209639_1000757_pt1 | contig 40140 bp, 54 predicted proteins | sample EPASupsiteHSE605_FD_187268 | JGI IMG/M metagenome (GOLD analysis project Ga0209639, IMG submission 187268) | Bioremediated contaminated groundwater from EPA Superfund site, New Mexico - Sample HSE6-05 (SPAdes) (version 2) | ecosystem: Environmental > Aquatic > Deep subsurface > Groundwater >... | reverse complement strand
AGCTGAGTGCCGCCGCCGAAGATGATGATGATGATGACTCCGTCACAACCACCCACAACGTCGCATAAGATATATTATGTAAAGTACGCGACATAGTAACTGGTGTGATTGATATTCTGCGACCGCTGTTGCGGCGCATTTGCTTAGGCAGTGGTTCGCGCTCAGTTTGGTAGTAGAACTGCTTCAAAAAACCGGAGAATTTAAAGCCTGTTTAACTACCTTTTAAAACCCCTCCATATAATTGATATTGGAAGTCATTATTATCGGTCTTTTCCCGCCCCTTTTCGGCGGCGAAATTTCACTGACGCTCTAAATTGCCTTGTAGCGGCAAAATTCGATGTTGGCCATATCCCACTATGCCATAAAGGCCCCTTCTTAAAACCCATTCCGGGACTTTTACCCTTTACTGCCAAAGCATTCTACTGCCAAACCATGCGCCAAAGATTGTGCTGTGTTCTAATTAGAAAATGAATAAACGGCCGCTTCCTCTTCTTTTACAACACTTCCTTGGCTTCAAACCCCACGCTGTTACCGCCGGCATAGGGCCATTCTATTGGGGACAGATGCCGCATCGTGCAAAGAAACGAGCGCTGCCAGCGACGGAAACCGGTGGCGGCCGGGTCGAACGAGATAAATGTCTGGCCGTGCTTGCCGAGTCGGCGCTGCATCTCGAACACCGTGTCGTATGCCTCCGAGTCGGAGAGATCGTCCAGCTGAAAGCGCTTGACCCTGAACGGCTGCATGATGTCGAACCAGTCAACCCCGCCCTTCGATGTGTCCACCTTGGTGGGATCCTCCCACCCGATATTGACCCCTCCGAAATGGAACCCCACGGCAGGCTGGAACTTACCGCCGATCATGAGCCGCGCCAGATCCAGATAGCCTGCCGGGTTGGCCGGGTCGCTGAAATCGAGTTCTACGTAGCGGGTCGCCGTAAGCCCTTCAGGAGGGGTATAGAACCAGTTGACGTTATAGCCGTCCATGTCTTCGGCAATCTTGCCGGCGGGCCAGAGAGGAAGTGCCGCCGAGGTATGCACGGTGGCACTGAAGTCGGCAACGTTGGACAACTTCGCAACGACGGTGCCGGCGGATGATCCGTTGTGCTTGCCGATCGCCAGCATCCCCACCGGGCGGGCTACGCCCAGATCAACGACCAGCTTGGTGCTGGCCGCCAGGAGGTTGGTCGACCGGGCCGGCTTGGAGAGAAGCTGCGATTGCAGGTTGACCAGCGGCAGAGTCGGCTGCCATGATCCGCCGGAAATGACCGGACTGTATGAAACCGAGGGCTGGAAATAATCGGGATATAAAAAAGCGACGTTTTCCATGTTACCCCCACAAGGTCAGCTTAATGGTGTTGAGGGCGTGATCAAGTTCGGTGCCGATCAGCCGAAACAGTTTGCCCAGGTCGAAACCGTAACGGGGTATCTTCAGCTTGATTACCCGACCGAGGTCCCAGATACGAGACCAGTCCATAATAGAATCGTTAGAGCGGTATATAAATGAGTTGGCAGCTGCGCCTGAACTCCATCCACCACTTAGAAGGATGTTGTTGTCATAGGTTTCCAAACGGGTCCAAACCACGCTGCGGGGCAGGCTGGGCATATCCACCCATTGTGCATCCTGGTTATTCGTATCCAAGAGCACCACTGAGCTTGATGACGCGCCGGAAATGGTCCCGCCCACCACATATATCTTGCCGTTAAGAACCGTTGCCTCATGCCTATACCGTGCAATTGGCAAATCGGCCACACCGACATCATCCCACGCGCCGGAAGGATTGTTCAGATCGAGACGCATCACCGATGCGGTGATGCCTGACGGTGTGTTACCCCCAATTACATACAGATAACCTTGTGACACCACCGCCGCGAAATCATAGCGACCCGCCGGTAGATCAGTAACACCGGCATCATCCCAAGCGCCGGCCGGGTTATTCAGATCCACTCGAATTACCGATGGCGATATTATGCCGGCAATAACCCCCCCGACAACATAGACATAATTGTTATACAGCACGGCCATGTGCGAGCTGCGGCCCGCTGGTAAATCAGTAACCCCTGCATCGTCCCACGCCCCATTGGGATTATTGAGATCGAGACGAATTACCGATGCGCCTACAGAGCCGCCGATCAGGTAGACGTAACCGTTATTGATTACTGAGGCATGATTAGTGCGAGCAGCGGGCAGATTGGTAACGCCCGATGTCTCCCAGGCTGCCGTTGGATTCAGCAGGTTCAGACGGTAAACACTGGTCTGATCTGCCCCAGCCCCCGTGATTGCGCCGCCGAGTTGATACAGATAATCGTTATGGATGGTAGAGGTATGCGAATATCGGCCGTATGGCATATCAGCAATCGCCAGATCATCCCACCATCCCCCCGACGGGTATAACAATACATCCACCGGGCAACTTACCGCCAACAGGTCGCGGCGGGTCGAATACATGAGCTGTAGCCGGTCGGCCTCGGCCTGCGCTGCTACTTCGGTGGCGAGCCGCGAGGTGAAATGCAGTTCCGGGGCCAGCTTATGGGGAGTCAGGACCGTTAAATCCTCGCTTTTCACAGAACGGTACGGATCCTTGAGCCAGTTGCGGCGGTCGACGGGGACGCTTCCCGCCAACCCGGAGGTTTGCACGGTGCAGTTCTGGTCGTAATCAAGCACTACGCGATAGGCCGGGACGCCACGGCCGGCATCGTTGGTGGCCAATCGCTCTACGGTGAGGCCCTCGGCGTTGGTCAGGGTGGCGATGGGATTGCCGGACGGGATCTCCAACCGCTGAATGCGGAACTTGCCCAGATTGTCGAAGCCGTACCACGCCCCCACAGAGCGGCATAACTCGTCCAGGGCGGCCGCTACGGTCATCTCTCCATCGATGTATATCCCGACCTCGGCGTTGTTCGCCTTGTCCAGGTCGATGAACCCCTGTTCGATCAGGTCGGCAGGAGTGAGGCGGCGCAGCACGATCTGCCGGCAGAGCTGGGCGCAGGACTGGTTGGCGACGTCGCCCGTGGTGGCGTCGGCAGTAACCTGCCCGGCCGGTGAGGAGCCGAGGCGGAAATAGCCGCCGGCGGGAAAGGCGCGGAAGGTTCCAGCTGCCGGGGCGTTGGTCTCCATATCCGACTGGCTCGCATAGTCGGCCCCCTTGGTCAGGGCAACACCCTGGTCATAGACGTTGTCGGTTCCAGCAGCACCGTCGTTAATCTGATATATCAGCCGGCTGGTGTTGACCAGCACCGGGGAGATGTTCTTACGGGCACCGAAAAGCAAAGGCTTCGGCTTCCCCAGCAGATCACTCACCCCTTCCAGACCGTCGGGGAGCGCATTGGTGCCGGCGTACTTGGTGGGCTGGATCGGCACGTCCAATTCCGCCTGGCGGTCGCGGATCCGGATCGAGAGTTGATCGCCCCCGACAGGCTGCTCCATGGTACCGGTCAGAAGCACGGCAAAGCCTGCCGGGTACGCTGCGCCGGGAAGTCCCCCCCGCACCACCACCTGTTGACCGTCCAGGCCGTAGTTGAGCAGCCCGTCCAGCGCCCCGTCCTGGTTGGCCAGGACGATCTCGCCGTAGCCGGTCCGGCTGGCGCCGCCGGTGGTGCCGTTGCTGAACATGTCCTGTTTGATGGTGCCGGGCTGGATGACGCGCGGCTCGTAGTACGTATTTGCCTGGGTGTCGGCCGGGCCGGTCGTATACCCCGCGCCGGTGCAGTAACGCAGCACCCGTGTTCCGGCAATGCCGGGGTCGTAGGCGGTGATCTCCACCAGGTAGATGTATTGTTCCACGGTCTGCTCCTTTGCCTGATCTGTAACCTGACCGCAACCGGCCAGGACCAACAGTAATACTGCATAAATAATGACTCTGATCATGCCGCCGCCTCCAGTCTCGCCTTGGATTCAATGCCGGCCATACTCTTTGCCTGCTCCTCGCCGGTCCGGACCAACCGGTTGAGGCCGTCCGCCTGGACCCTGACACCGGCGGCGGCGTGTTGCTCCAGTTTTTCCAGCCGGTCGAGCTTGGCATCTATGGATTTCAGGAGCGCGACCATTTCCTTGTTGCCCCCCCCGCCGTTCACCTGGATGCCGTATTTGCGCAGCACGTTGGCCGATTTTGAATCTACGACCATTTCCTCGTGGTGGATCCGGGCCGTCTGGTCGCCGGCGATGTACGACGAGCCGTCAGCATACTGGGGCATGGCGCCGTATGCGGACTGGGCCGCGTTCAGCTGCTCCAATGCGTTGGCCGCCGCCAGATGTGCCGCCGACAGCTGGGTGTTCAGGTTCTGGATGATATAGCCGTTGTTGACCATCGTCTTGTGCACCCCACCAGTCACGTCGTACCACGTGCCGGATGACGGGGGAATGTCGGAGGTCGCCTCCGCCGTCTGATGCCAGGCGCCGGCACTGTCCTTTGTCCACCCGACCGGGTTGATGACGGCGTCCAGGGCGGCCTGGGCGGCCGTTACCTGCGACTGGGCGGTGCCATAAGCCGACTGGGCGGCAGACAGTGCATCCCTGGCGGCAGCCAATGCGGCAAGGCGTTGCTTTTCCGCCTCGGCTGTAGCCAGGGCGTCGGTCGCGGCCTGGGTCGCTGCATCCTTGGCCGCCTGATCGGCCTGGAGATACTGCTGGAGGAGCTGGGCGACGCCGCTGTTCTCGCCGAGGATGCTTTTCAGGTAGGTGAGCTGGTCCACGTTGCCGCTGGAGATCAAGTCCTTGACCGTCAGCTGGTCCGCGTTCCCCTTGTCGATGAGCCCCTTCTGCTCCATGGCGGTCATCTGCTCCTGGGAGAGGACATCCTTGACCAGCACCTGATCCAGATTGCCCGCGCTGATGAGGTCGTGGATACGCTGCAACGTCTCCAGCTGTTTCTGGGCGACATCAATCTGGATCTCGGTCGCGGTGGGGAGCCCGGCGAGTTCGGCGAGCGTCCGGGTCACGGCGGCAAAGTCGTTGGCATAGGCCGGACCGCTGGCGTTGTAGGCGCGGGACGATGAGAGGAAGTCCTGGGCCAGCTGGGAAACCTGCTCCAGGGCGGAAACATCGCCCAACTGTGCCCGGCCCGCGGTGGCGCGGAAGGTTGCGCTTATTTGAGCGTATTTATCGGCCGGTGAAAGGGTGGAGAGGTCGCCGCCGAGCAGCGTCTTGAGCGTGCCGAGAATGTTGATCTGGGCGGCGACGGCCGCGGTAAGCTTTTCCTTGATCTTGTCCGCCGTGGCGGCCATGTCGTTACTGGCGCTTTTCAGCGTCTCGGCTACATCCTTGACCGCCTGCTCGTATTCCAGCTGCTGCAAGGTCAGGAGGCGGGTCGTATCGAGCCCTTTTGCCTGGTAGTCCGCCAATTCCGACTGCTGCTTGTAGACCAGATCCAGGAGCGTTGCTGCGGCATCATTGCCGTTGACCGCCAGCTCACGCAAGGTCAAATCCTGATTGGACTCCTTTTGTGCCTTGATCAGCTCTTCGGTGTGCTTGTACGCCTTGTCCGCCGCATCGGCTATGTCCATCATGGCGGCGTACATCCGGCGACCGGATTCGGTGGTTATATCCAGCCCCTCGACGATCCGGGCGAACCCTTCGCGGGTTGTCGGGGCGATCATGCCCATGTCGCGGAAGGCGACGTTCATCTGCCGTGTGGCCTGCTCGGCGGTGCGCCGGCTCTTCTCACCATCCGTGTAGAAGGTATCGAAGAACTTGGCGGTCTTGTCCTGGTACTTTTCCACGCCGCCCATGGCATCGATGAGCTTGGACGCCGCATCGGCGTTTGCGAGACTCGAACTTACCAGCCTGCCGCCGATCAGCTCGGCCTTTTCGTTGACCGTCTGGAGCGCGCCGGCGAGACGGGCCAGCGCGTCAAACGATTCCTCGCCAGGCTGGCGCAGGGCATCAAGTCCACTAACGCCGCCGGCAAAGGCGTTGGCCAGCTTTTGCATCCACTCCTCTATCTTTTTCGACGCAGCGTCGGCGTCCAGGTTGCGCAGATCGATGTTTTCCAGGGGGAGTATTGCGGCCAGAATGCCGTCCGTGCCTGTTCCCAAAACCTGGGCCGCGGTAAGCGTGGTTTGTCTGATCCTGGTTACGGTGTCTGCGATGATGCGCTCCGTCTCTCCCGGGAGCGCCGAGGTAACGGTCGAATTCTTGTCACTGGAAAACCAGCCGCCGTCGGTCCGGATGTTGGCGTACTGGCCGCCGTACAGGCCGCCCCGGTAGCCGAGCTGTATCCCCTGGCCGGTGATCTTCCGGTCGCCGCCGAAGAGGCCGTTGGCCAGTGAGTGGCCGAAGCCGAGAAACGCGACATTGAAGCTGGCCCGCAACGATTCGCCGATGTTGAAGCTGAAGAGGTCTTTCGTGGACACGGCCCAGCTCTTGAAGCCACCGTTGAGGGCATCCATGATGGTGGACTTTTCCTCCTTGGTGCCTACCCCCGGCAGATCGGCGAACCACTGGCCGTAATCCTTCAGACTGCCGGAGATCTTGGTAAGCCCGTCGTCCACCCGGGCCACCGCCAGGGAGTTGTTGTCGATAGCCTTGCGAAGATCCTGCATGGACCCAAACAGCGGGCCTAAAGCAGCGACCGTCTCGTAGTTGTCTGCGGCGCCGGATATGTTGATGCCGTATTTGCGCAGCACGTTGGCGGATGATGCATCGATGATCATCTCGCCCTTGTGGACCTGGGCGATCTGGTCGGCAGGAAGCTCCTTCGATCCCACGGCGTAGGATGCCTGATACTCCTGGGACTCGATCTGGGACACGCGCGCCAGCCCCGAGACAACGGCAGCGGCAGCGGCCGCAACTCCCAGCGCCGGGCCGACGATGGGGATGCCCGCCAGTGCGGTAAACGCCTGCTGGGCACCCAGATAGGTGGAGATGATGGTGGAGGTGATCGCCATCGCCTTGCCGGCCTCAAACTGGTCCTTATTCCCCTGCATCAAGACCTGGCCGATGTTATCTATTACAGAGGCGATGGTCATTAATCTGCTATTCCAAGCCTCTTTGCTGTTGTTAGCTAAATCCCAGTCTTTTTTCATTGCCAATGCTGTCAGCAATGACTGCAATGCCGCTATCTCTGCAGTGCCTTTTTTGGCATTTGCTGTAAGAGACTTCCATTTATCATTGTCCAGCCCCTTTTCACGTTCCAGGAATGCCGCATATTCTGGGCCTCCGCGAAGTTGGAATTCCCGCTTTATACCTTCTTCAACAAGTTTCTGACGGGATACAATCTGATCGACTTCTATGCTGTTTGCTGCCGTCAAAAACTTAATCTTGTCTTCAATGGCCTGCTTCTCCCTCTGGTAGTTGGCCTCTATCTGCGCGGCTTTTTGTTCAAAGGGGTCCCGGATCATGCTGATGTTGATGTCTTCGGTCTGGTTCTGGATGTCTCGGATTTTTTGTGCTTGTTCCGCGGCAGCGGCCAATAGCTTATCGTTTTTTGCCATTACGATAGCTATTTGCAAGTTCGAATTTGCCTTGAGGCGGTCGGTGATGTCCTCGCCTGTTTTTTTCTCGATCAGCTTCAGATCGCGGGCGTATCTCTGGGCTGCCTGTAGCTTGTCGTCATACTGCTTGGTGATCTGTGCCGCCTGCTGCGCTCCCGGGTCCTGGATCAGTTCGATGTTCAGATCCTCGGTGTTGGATTTAATTGCAGCCAGGTCGTCCGCCTGCTTGTAGTGTTCCCGCATCCTGGCGTATGCCTGGTCCAGTTTTTCCGCTTCCTCCCGCTCCTTCTTGAGGCTGTCCTGTTGGGCCTGAGAACTGCGTGCGAGTTCCTGGTTCACCTCCATGTTCCTGAGAACCTGCTCTTGCAGCCCCTTGAGCGTCTCCCGGTACTGGGGAGCCACTTCGTCATTCATCTTGGCGAATTCGAAGCGGGCCTTCTCGATGGACTTGTCAAACTTCTCCTGAAGGGGGGTGGTGGCGATCAGCTGTTCCTGGAGTTTATTGTAGAAGTCGGCGTATTTGTTCTGCTCTTCGACGGCGGTGTTATCGATCGCTTCGGGCTTACCGGGTACGGGTGGGAGCACGGGGGCAGTAACTGGCCCGCCTGCCTGCTGGGTTCTCCCGATGAACTTATCAAAACGGTTATTGAAAGAGCTCGTGTCTTTCAGCTTCCCCCATTCTTCCTTTATGGCTGCAACGGTCCCTTTGACAACAGCCAGGTCACCATCCATCACTGCTTTAAAATCAGAACCGAATATCTTTGCTATGCTGTTTTTTGCCCCGACAAAATCACCGGTTAGAATCTGCATGATTGCAGAGCTCAGGTGCGAAACAGCCTGGAGAGCGCCCATGATCCCGTCGATCAGGATGCCGCCAAACGCATAAGCCATGTTCACGACGGCATTGAGAATATTTACAATGCTGTTGAATTTCTCCGCTGCCGTGGGGAGCACGGTTGAGATCAGAAACGCCCACCCCTCCAGCCATGAATTAGTAACCTCCACCACATAACGTGCGGCCGCAATGATTCCCCGTAACGAACCATCGTGCTGATTGAACAGGATGGAAATTGTTTCCAGTATCCCCTTAACAGCCAGCCAGCCGCGAGCAATCCCGGAACCTATATACTCAGCTTGCGTCTTGAGATTGGCGACCATTTCCCCGCCGAATTTAATCGCATCTTGATACAGCTCCCTGAATCCGATACTCTCGATTATGAACTTTGCCGTAGCCGCCGATGCTGTTACCGCCTGCCAGGTTGTCGCAATGTCTCCAGAAGCGGCATTAATCCCGACGAGAAACGGAGCTAACCGCTCCAATGTGTCGCCGTGTTTCTTACCCTCGGCGACAAGCTCTTTGAGGCCGTTTTTATAGAGCCCGGAAGCCTTGGTCATATCGTTAATCTGCATGGCCAGCTGTGAGCCCTGGGTAACCTCCCCCGACATCAACGCCCTGATTTCCTGATGCGCCTGAACAGACTGATTTTGACCGGCAGTGTACATGGCCACGGCGTTGGAGAGGGATGTAAAGGCATCAACCTGTTTTTTATTATTAACGTCCATCACAACCCCTTGCAGGGTCATGGTCTGTGCCATCTGCAGCAAGGTTTGATAGTTTGCAAAAGAGTTGGCGTCAACTTCCTGGAGCTTTACGGCGAGGGCACCGGCGTATTTGGTGGCTTCGGCATAGTGCTCGGCGACGTTCTTCGGCCCTTGCATGGTAGTGATCTGCGCGGCGATCTGGATGGTAGAGATGCGCAAACTGTCGATGGCATTGATGGCGCTGTTAGCCTCGGAAATGAGCCGCGTGAATACATAGCTGCCGGCGACGGCTGTCATGATGGTTTTCAAACTGCCGTATGACGACATGAGATCCTGATTAGACTGCGCCATCCGGCCGGTAGCCTGTTCAGTCTTACCGGCAACACTGTCGGAAGCCCCCTCGATCTCTTTCAGACCGCCGACTACCTGGGGAACCCCGTCCAGGGAAATATTCAGTTTTACCTTGCCCTTATCTTCGCCCATGGAATCCGTTCTACGTTCGAGGTTCGATGTTCGATGTTCGAGGTTTAAACTTCGAACAACTTCGGACCTCGAACCGATGTTAAGCCGGGCAGGTACTGCACACCCGCTCCAACTGTTCGCCGAACTGCCGGCGGCATTCTTCCACATCGGCCCCGTGGCAGTATTCGCCGATACTCTGCCCCTGCCTCTGCTTGCCGTCCTTGTTTGCCGCTGCCAGGTAGACCTGGTCCATAATCGTCAACTGCATGGCCTGCCATGGGGATGGCCTCCGGCCGGTCACCCTGGTCCAGGAGTCGATCTCTTTGTAACTGATTGCCGCCGGGGTGGTGACCGCCCCGCCCATGCCCGCATATACCAATTCCCGGCCGCGGGTCCTGGAGAGTTCCAGGAACCATTGGCGGATTTCTTTGCCGGCGGGATCCAGATGCACCCCGCCGGCATCGTCGCCGAACAGCGCCAGGCGTTCGGCGCAGTCAACTAGTGACTGGCCTATTTGGGCAAAAAATTTGCCCGGTCCCTGATCCCCGCGTCGACCTGGTCAAGCATCCAGCCGTAGCCGGGATTCTCGAATACGGCCTTCTTGTTTTCCGGCGTGCATTCCAGGGAGGCCTCGCCGTTGCCGAATGCCTCCCAGCCGGTGATGCAATCGCAGACGGCGTTGATCCTTTCCTCTCGGACGTCTTCGGCGGTGCGGAGGGTTTTGCCGGTTTTGGCTATTTGCTTGAAGACCTCATTGAGGGACGCGTCGGCAACCCGGCGGTATTTGTCCGAGTCGGCGCCGAGGATGGTTACTTTGAGGGGCAACTTGGCATTGCTCTCAGGATGGCGGATGGTGATGGTTACCCCTTTGTTGGCAGCGGCGGAGGTATTAAGGGTGGTGATATCGAATACTGAGTCTGACATGGTTTTTCTCCTTTGTTTTAAATGCGGTCGGCGGTCGGCGGACGGAGGTCGGCAGGTTCAAAAACCATCGACCACCGACTGCCGACCATCGACCGGTTTCCTATTTTACGAACTCCAGTTTGATTTCATCGTCGCCGAGGTTGAGCGTCAGCGTGAAATCCGTGTCGGCCGTCTGGATGCCGGTACGGTCCCCCTCGCCCACCTTGGTATAGACGGCCTTCGGGCCGGTGAGGGTGAACCTGTTGTAATCCGCCGTGCCGACCGGGCCGATGACCAGGGCGGCGGGATTGCCCGCTTTCCACTTGCCCATCCAGTCGTAGGTGGCGACGCTGGTCATTTCCGGGTCGATCTTGCCGGTCGGCTTGCGGCCGGTGATCATGGCCGACAGATACCCGTCGACCGCGGAGGCCGAGGGGCGGAGCTGGATGGTGTTGCCCATGTCGATGGACCACGATTCGATCACGCCCGGGTACGCATCGACGGTCATCGTCGCCCCCAGGAGCGCTGGCGGGACCGTACCCTCGAAGGTGGGGGCGACCATCGCCCCGTCGACCGTGCCGTCGTAGACGCCGGTAAAGTCGAATTCCGCAAACTGGATCTCGCCCATCTTGCCGGAAAACTTCACGTTGCCCCGGCAGCCGCGCAGCTTCTTGATGATCCCGTCCTCGTAGACCCAGAGGGTCAGACACGGCACGCCGGAGGACGCGGGGAGATAGGTGACCTTTTCGGACCCGGCGGTGATATCGACGGTTTCGGCGAAACCGCACGCCCTAAGGTAAACACCCAGGGCCGGCTTGACGCCTGCGGCATATACGGCGCCCGCGCCTTTCAGTTCGGCCTTGAACGTGACCTTGCCGGACCGTGCGCCCGGTACAGGCGGCAGGGGGGAGAGGGAGTTGGTCTGGTTGTTCCGCTCGTTCATCTTGAAGTCCGCGTCGAACTTCGGGTCGATGGCGAGGATACCGGCATCGGCGACGGTAATCACCTCGGCGGTCCCCTCTACTGCTTCTATTCTTGCTGCTATGACTCTACGCCTCGTCAGCACGTTTCACCTCCTGGGGCCTGTCCCCTTTTTTAACGACGTTTGCGGGCGCCGCCGCTTCCTGATCCGGAGCGGCCTGTCCGACGATGGTCGTTTCTGATGCGTCGTTTACAGTGACTTTAAAACCCATTCAAACCTCCTTTAAATTCGGTCGATGGCCGGCAGTCGGCGGTCGGTGGTTTTTAACCCTGCCGACCGCCGACCGCCGACTGCCGACCGGTTTTACGGATTCACGATTTCTTGATACTGCCGGGTGGTGAATTTGCATGTGTACTCGATGCTGCTTTCATCCTCGTCGTAGTCGCTGAGTTCCCTGGCTATGCAGCGGAACGGCTCGATAGCGACGATGCCGAGGGTCTTGCCGCGAATGGCTTTGCGCACGGCATTAATCAGGCTGTAGGCATCACGGGCCAACTGCGCTTCCGATGCCAGGTTTTGCGCCCGCACCTGGACGTGGAACTCGACGGTGTCGATCGGCCTTGACCTGGTTTCTCCCTCCCCGTCCCCGGCGAAATAAACATAGGCAGCGGGGAAGATGCCGGGATTGGCTCCGTCACGGACCAGGGACGCGACGACCGCGAAGCGCTGCAGGTTGTTTATGACCTGGAGGAGCTTGTCCTCGATGTCCTGAATTTCGATTTCTTCCATATCAGAACCCTTTCAGCGAATCGCGGCTGAAGAGCCGATTGCCGCCTGCGACGCTACCACCGCCCGCAGTATTACTTACCGAATCAGATGTCGGCGGGGCAGTAATCTTAGCGCTGCCGATATCGACCTTGCCGTTCTGGATCAGGTCCAGGATCTTCAGGGTGTTCTTGTAATCTTCGGAAATGCTTTCCGGCATTTTGATCTTCTTTTTCCGTTTGTAGAGATTGTAAACCGCTACATCGACGGCCAGATCGAGCAGAATGCCGGGAACGGGATTGAGAGGGAGGACGTAGCGACCGCGGAGATAGCCGTCGATCAAGTTGCCCGCCCGGGAGATCGCCTTGTCCACGTTGGTCTGCTCGATGATAGCCGGCGGGACGTTATCGTCGGTGAGCTGGATCAGTTCGGCGTCGGACATTACCCCCTGGATGTCATCGAGCTTGCAGTACATGGGTTACCCCTGCGGCTGGCTGAGTTCAGCCCTGCGCTTGTCGATGGCGTCGAGAACGCCTTTGCGGGTTTCATCTGCGGCCAGTTGATCAAGGGCCTCTATGGTCGCAGCGGCCTGGACCAGTACCACGGTATCGGCCACGTTCGGTTTGCCGGTCGGTACGACTTCCACTACCAGCATCGGCTCAGCCTGGAGTTGATCCATCTGATTTTTCGTGAACGTTGCATCCGGGTATTCGGTGGCGCCTTTCGGGTGGGCTATGCCGCAGCGGCGAAAGCCGTCCTGTTTTGCAGTGATTCGGATCATGGCGTCTTACCCCCCCGCGTCAGCTCGGTACAGACTGTATAGGCTGCGCCGAGTGCCGAATACGGCTTGAATACTACCGTGCTCATGTCCGAGTTGAGGCCGATGCAGCCGCCGGTGCCGGGGAGATATGCGGTGTTGCTCCCCAGGTGGCGCTTGATGCGTTTGGCGGCATTGTTGCTGTCACTGGCCTCCCAGCAGAGTTGACTGTAACCGGCGACGGTGACGGTGGCGATGGTCCCCTTGGTGGTGGTGACGGTGGTGCAGGCGGAGGCCGGGGGGTAGGGAGACGATGCCTGGATCTCCTTGTTGTTGGGATCGATCACCAGCTTGCCGGTGGCTGCGGCAACGGCGACGCCGGCCGTGAGTAGGCAGATGGCCAGGGTAAAATATGCGATGTTACGTTTCATGAAACCTCCTGTAGGGGCGGGGTTTCCCCGCCCGATATCGGGTGATCTAATCAGGGCGGGGTGACCCCGCCCCTACGGAATGATTACGGCAGCCAGGGGCACTCAAGCAGCTCGACGCGCTTGAAATTCGTGTTGCTATCGCCGCCATTGATGAGCTGGGCCTCGACAATCTTGCGACCGGCGCTGGCGTTGCTGGCGCCGACAACCAGCAGGTTCGGCTTGATGCCGAGCGGCTTTTCCTGGTCGCCTTTGAATGCGCCCATGGCGTCGTAAGCCGCATTGAAATTGGCGGCATCCAGCTCACTCTTGCTGCCGAACGCCTGCTGCCAGAATCCGAAACCGACGTTGCAGCGACAATCGACGCCATAGAGGTATTCATTTTTCATGAAAACGTTGGCGTCGGTTTCCTTGTCCATGGCTACGAATTTGGGCTTTTTCCGTTCCTGGTAGATGAAGGGCTTGAGGGGGCGCCGGGTATCTAGGAGGTACCAGGGATTGCCTGCGCCGGCCTGGACGTTGGAGACGCTGGCGGTGGAGCCGTCGGCCAGAAGTACCGGGTGGTCATCATCGAAGAAATACTGGCCGTCGTAGCAACCGGTGGTAAAACCGAGGGCGAAGAGGGCGAATACCAGTTCGTCCGGCAGTTCGGCGGCGTTCTGGCCGAGGGTCTGGAAGATCGGGTTGTAGACGCCCAACTGGTCATCTTCGATGTCGTCGCGGTCAACGCCGACGGTGGTCTCGAACTTCTTGTTCTTGATGCTGTAGGTGTGCAGCTTGAGGTTCTGGATCTGCCGGTCGCCGATCCACTCGCGCATCCGGGGAATCTTGCCGAGCCAGCCGTAATCCTCGGTTTTGGTTGACGATGGGACCAGGGTGGCAACCTGGGGCCATTGGGGTTGCACCCCCGTGAAGCCGCTGCTGAACGCGGTGTTGAATGCCCGGTAGAGGGCGGCCAGTGAGGCTGAATTGAGAAGCATGGTATTACCTCCGTTAAATAGCTGTTAAATGGTTACTCGAACTTGACCCAAACGCCTTGGGCGTCGACGTCGAAAACTTTGCCGGCCACGGACTGGTTGGTGTCAGTATGGGAAACCGTCTGGTCGTCGACGATGTAGCAGTCGTTGCCGATATCGGCCACTACGACCGGGTCAGTGGCGGAGTTGGCGACGCGGAATACGCCTTTCTCGATCTCGACGTTGAGGGCCCCTGCGGCGCCGGCCGAATTGTCCACCTGCGCCTTGCAGCGACCGGCACCGAGAATGTCGGTAGCGGTCGCGCCGGGGGTGGCGTTGCCGGCGGCGTCGCGGGCGACGATGGCGCCGGCGTAAAACTTCTTGGCTGCTGCGGCGGGCAGGCTGAGCAGGTCGCCGGTGCGGCGCGGGGTGTTTCTATCTTCGGTTAGTACGGCCATAACTTCCTCCTGTAAATTTTTATGGGTTAATGGTTATTCCTTGTTGACCTTAAGGTAATCTTCCTCGCTGATGCCGAGCGCCACGCAGACGGCCTTTTCCTCGGCGTTGAGCGCAGTACCCTGGTCGCCGACTTTCTTCGTGTCCAGGTTGCTGGCGTCGGCGATTACCGGGGCGGCCTTGGCGAATTCTTTGAACCGCTCCAACCCCCCTTCCTGGCGGCAACTGGCAACGTGATACTCTTTCGTCGCAGGGGTGATCTTGCCAGCCTTGAGGGCCGTGTCGATCTCGGTATTGATGGCGGTTTCCAGCTGTCCCTCTTTCAGGGTTTTCAGCTCAGTTTCGGCCGTGGTGGCCCGGTTGAGGGCGGTGTCGTAATCGCCCCTGGGGACGAACTTGTCCAGGGTCGGGTTCTGCGCCTGGTTCAGGGCGGTTGTCAGATTTGCCTTCATACTGGCGATGTGGTTGAGCGCGGCGGCAAATGTCGTGCCCGCCGGCAGGCCGAGAGAGGCCAATAATTGTTCCAGTTCCATAGATGATGCTCCTTTCGTTTTGTCTTCGCGGTTAAGTGCGGGTATGGGGAAATTCGGTGTATTTGTGAGCCCAACGCTCTTGATGCCGACTATGTTCATGGTGGCCTTGTCGAAAATGATGGCAGGGGAGTAATAGGAATATTCCCTGTTCATCACCATCTCGGCCCCCTTGGGGGTCCATTCGGTTTTTGCCCAGACGCTTCCGTCCGGCCGTGCTTCCAGACCGGTCCCCCAGGCCATGGCCGGGGCAGGTTCACCCTGCGGTGCTTTCAGCTCGGTGGCGTGCTCGATGTCGACCGGGATCTTCAAGCCGCGTTCCTGGAAGAAGCGGACAATCGCCGCCGGATCCGGATTGTTCCAGGAGCGGCCATCCCTGCCGGTGACCCGCAAACCCGGGGGGATGAGCATCATCTCGGCTGGCGGAGTCGCTCCGGCGGTCAGCTCGAAGTTGAGGGCGAGGATCTCATGGCTATCTTGCAGGCTGTTCAAGGCCAGTTGCAGTTGTTGTAAGTTTGAGTGGCCGGTTCCGATAATTGCTATTTTCATGGGCTAGCCTCCGCTTCTCTTCGAGCTCGATTTCATCGACCTCTCAGATGTTATACTTCAAACTTTTTTTCCGGTCTTTTGAGCCACTTCAATAAAACAGTCGATAGTAGATGGTCGATTGTGTATGGTGGATTTTATCGACCGCCGACCATCGACTGCCGACCGCATTTCAAAACCATCTTAAAACCATCTTTAAATTTTCCTGTAGCCGGTTTGCCGGAGGCAGATCGAGGGCTACTACCCCTAAACCGTTGCCGGGCAAATTTGGGCGCGTAGGGGCGGGGTCTTCCCGCCCTGATTTGGGCGGGGTGACCCCGCCCAAATCAGGGCGGGGTGACCCCGCCCCTACGATGTGACCTTGAAATGCTCCGCGAGGGCCGCCCGGATCTCCGTCCAGTCCTCCTCCTGGACGAGAAGGAATTCCCGCTTCGGCATGACGATGGTGTAGCCTTCCGACTTGAATTCCTTGGTAACCATGCGCTTGTGATTTCTTCTTGCAAATACTGCGAGGTTCGGCCGTCCCTCCTGACGCAGCAGGTTTCCCTTGGCATCGGTGCGCAGCCTGACGGACCCTGAAAAGGGCTTGCGCTTGATCTCTCCACCAAGCTGATGAATCCGGGCGTAGCCAAGGTTGGTGCCGATGACCACGTCCATCCGGCCGGCCTGCACGGTGATGGACTTCCTCAGCGTGCCGCCCTTTATCAGCGTCTGGCCGCCCTCTTTCCTGGCCCGCTTGCTCACCTGCCACACCGTCGGCCTGCCGCCTACCTCGAAGTTTTTGATTGCCGAGCTGCGCACGATCTCGCCGGTCACCTGCATGGCCGACGTCAGGTCGTCGGTCTGGCGGATGAATTCGCCGATCAGCTGACGGGCGGGGGCGTCCTGGTAGGACATTTTCATGCTGATGCCGGCCATTAGAGCGCCTCCGCTTTCTTCAGGTCATTGAGAAGCGCCCAGCCTATCTGCTGCGTCGCCTGCTTGGCGGTATCCTCTGCCACCTGGCGGATGTGGGCATTGGCCGAGGTGCCGGGGTTGTAATCCCATCCGGCGTCGATCCCCTGGGGGATCCACTTTTCTCCGCCGATGGCCGGGTTCACCCACTTGTACATTTTGATCTCCGGCGGCTCGGACACCTTGAGGCCGTCGCGTGCCATCTCCCGGAGCGACATGGAGACGACGGTGCAGCGGCAGTTCCAGCCGTTGGGCGGGAAATGGGTGGCCCAGAAGGGGTGATCGGCGGGGAGGATCAGCCCGTGCCACTGGCGGTGCATCGGCCGGGTATGGCCGTCCATCACGGCCGAGTAGCGCCAGTACGGCCGGGCGGCCAGCACGGCAGGATCGGTCATGGCCCGGTAGTGCCCCACCTGGAGCGCGGTTTGTACATTGACATTGAAGATGGTCCGGAGCCGCCGCGGCGAGCCGAGCTGCACCGTTTTCAGTTCGCCGGTTGTGAGATTGACCGCCTCCTGACGGCCCCACCAACCCTTGCTCTGCAGGAGCGGCGTCAGCTCTTTCCGGAATGTTTCAAAGGTGATGCCGTCGCTCTGCGCTTTGTCCAAGGCGGAGAAGATATCCTGGAGGATATCCACCTTGGCGACCTTGGCCACGGTGAAGGCCCTGGCGTGGTCCGCCTGCCACATCTCGTGCCAGTCCCAGCTGATCCGGAATCCCTTGGCCTTGAACCAGGCGATGGCCTCTTCAGGCGGCAGTGGAGCTATGTCGAGGGCATCGACTATCATTCACTTGTCCCGAGGCGGCCGCACATATCGGCGGCGAAAAGGGCTTGGGCCAGCACTGTTGTCAGAATGGTGTCATCCATCTGACCGTATGCATCGAGCAGCCTGTTTTTTGCCTCTTCAAACGAAGATGCGCCGGCGATGATCTCGCGGATCGGCGCGAGCATCGGTGCCATCATTGCCTGCCAGTTTTCGGCGCCGGCGGCTTTCAGGTTCTCGATGGACTGCTGCTCGGGGGTGAATTCCGGGGCCGTCTGTTCGGAGTTAAGGGAAATCCCCCCTCCCTTCGGGTCTCCCCCCTTTGTCAAAGGGGGGATGGGGGGGATTTTCGGCGGCGCTGCCTGGAGACATACCGCCCCCTTGGCCGGATCCGAAAAGCCGAGCTTGTCACGCACTTCGCTCATCTCTACCTCGAGCCCCAGGGGAACAAGGTCTTTCAGGGCTGCGCGCATCACCGGGATGTCGGCCCGCTCTGCCTCGCGGAAACAGACGCGCGGGTATTCGTCGCGTGGTCCGAAGTTTAGATCGAGGAACGGTTTGACCAGGTCGCGTTCCAGGGTTTCGGCCAGCTGCTCGCCGTCGGCGTCTCGGATGTCCTCGCGCACCTCGTCATGGACCTGTGCCTGGCTTTTGGAGGAGCCGTCGTCGGTAGTCATGGTCTGGCCGAGAATCGCCTTGCTCAGCTGTTTGTCGAACCAGTTGGCCACATTTACAAAGAACGCTTCGGCGCCAGTGGCCTTGGCCGTCTCGATGAACTCGATCAGCATCCCTTCGGGGATCACGGCAGCGGCGTCGCTCCCCAGATTGGCCACGGCCGCGCGGAGGATGGCGATGTTGTCCTCGGTTTCGCCGGGACGGTATTTGCCGAGGCGCAGTGGCATGCCGAATACCTCGGCATAGGCCATCAAGTCCTTGACCATAAAATTTTTAAAGATGAAGGACCAGGCGGACAGGCGAGCGAGCCCCCCCCGGATAGGAATGCCCGCCTTCAGTTTCGGCGTGTGGACGATGAACTTGTACGGCGCCAAGGGAATGCCGTTGAACATGTCTTGTTCATCCTTCAGGCGCAGCTCGCGAAACGTCTCCCGGTCATACTGGAAATAACGCGGGTCGCGCCATTCATAGCGACCCGGCACCCAGGGGATTTTCTTCTTATTCCAGATATTTTCGACAACACTAACACCCTTGCCAAGGGCATCGAGCAGATCCTCGATCATCCCTTTCGTGCCGGGGCGCTTAAGCAGGATGCGGGTCTCCTCTGCATCCTGCAAATATTGGGGGGAGTCCGAAGCGGCTTCCACGACGATCGGGAGCCGGGCAACGGCACGCTTGCGGGTGCCGAGCACGCTGGCGTAATGGGGATCTTTCTCCTCCATCTCCTCTGCGAGTGTTAGATAGGCGTCGGCGTTCCCCTCGGCGGCATCGCGCAAAAGCGCCGCCAGTTTTTGCGGGGTGAGCCCGCCGGTAACATAGCCGTAGTTCCAGATTGAGCGGACGCCGGTCAAGGAGGGCCTTGCCAGTTCCTGATCGAGGATCTCTTTCCGGATCGGCCGGTCGTATGCGTCGTATAGGGTTATGTCGTTGGCCATTACCATGCTCCTGATTGTCTGCCTATCCCGTGGGTGCAGCGTATGTCGCGGGGGAGGTCGTTAAGGTCTTTCTTGGTTACGGGGTGATAGGCGTATTCGATCAACCCGCCGGTAGAAGCTGCATTGAGCGCCAGGAAACAGGCCCAAGTGCGGTCGGCATGGCCGGAACTATCCGACTCGGCCATGAAGCGGGAGGCGCCGGTCGGTCCGGTGACCCGTTGTAGCTTGTGCAGGTCGTTTCTAAGCGCCTGGTCGCCCAACGGGATACGGATCTTGCGGTCTTCAAATGCCTCTTTGCCCAGGGTTGCCAAGGTCAGCTTGTTCGGCCCAGTGAAGAGCACGCCCTCAACACGACTGCTGCCGTGCTTGCGCTGGGCATCTTCCACCGGTTTTTCACCCATGCCGGTCTGGTCCATGCAGCAGCGGATTACCCGGTAGCGCTTGAACACGTCGGCCAGCAGGTCATCCTGCTCCGCAAAGCTGATCCGCTTGCGGACAATGATCTCTCTGGTCCAGAACACGTCGCCGACCGCCTCCAGGACATAGATGACAAACAGGTCGTTTCTGGCCGCGATATCGACACCGACGAAACAGGGACCGCCGTTGTACTGATCCGGAAAGCCGGCACGATCGTGCTCACAGCCATTGATCAGTTCGTATGAAAGCCAGGCGGATGCCTCATCCAGCCACTGCAACTCGAATTCCTGTGTCCAGGTGTCTTCGTCGCCGCAACCCTCGCGCAGCTCATCTATGTTGCGGTCAAGGCCATCGGCTACGGCCTGATAAATGTCAGTTGTCTGCCGGTACCAGATACCGCTCTCGGAGGTCATCAGGTCGTAGAATTTATTCCCCTTGCCATTGGGGGTGGATACCACCCGCAGTTTCCACCCCTTGGAGATGACCGGGAAGAGCGCCGACCAGATCTTGCGGCTGTCGGCATGGAAAGCGAATTCATCGAGAAAGGCATTGGCGGAAAAACCGCGTGCGGTGTCCGGGTTGGCGGGTAGCGCAGTGATCTTGGAGCCACCGGGGAATTCCACTTCCATGGCCCGATACTTGGCGTCGCCTCCGGCATAGTCATATTCAGAGGCTTTGATGATGCTGCCCATAGCCTTGCAGTGCAGTTTCACCCCTTCATCCATGGCTTCCTTGGCCTGACGCTCGCCACGGGAGAGGATTACCCAGCGGGCCTTGCGCCCCTCCAACTCTGCCAGCTGGCAGTCACGGGCAATCTCGTAGGTTGTGCCGAAGGTCTTGCCGGTCTGACGGGCAAACATGCCGACCTTGAACCGTGACAGGTCCTCGATCCAACGGACCTGATAAGGATGGAAAAGACTAGGCGCCATAGGTTTCCTTGAGGATGCGCTTGAAATCTTCAGCGGTCAGCTTGCCGCCACCTTCCGTTGTCGCGTCCACTGCTTCCTCCGCTTTTTTTGCCGCCTGCTCCAGCGCCTGCTTCCTGATCTCGGCATCGCGTTTGAGGTTGTCGGAGGCCGATTTCTCCAGCCGGGCCAGGGTGAGGGAGAGCCCTTTCAGCTGGTCGGTGGTCGCGGCCATGGTTTCCGGATCGACTATGCCGGTGGTGGAGATCTGGCCGAGCACGTCGAAAACCATGGTCTGGAGGGTCTGGTTGAGCAAGAGCCCCATTTCCCCCTGGTTCTTGGCGTTGCCGGTCAGCCGGTCGGTGATCTCGCGGGAGCGGCGAATACGGGAGCCGACGTCCTCCATGGATGCCAGCTTTCCCTTGCGGGCGGCGCGGCGGGCGTCGTCCCACTCCGTTCCGGCGCGTTTTTTCCACTGGCGCAGGGAGTTCTCCGACACCCCCAGCTCGGCGGAGATCGCCGGGATCTCGTTGCCGTCGGCGTAGAGGCGGATGACATCCAGTTCAAGATCTTGCCGTTTGCCCATGGGTTATTTCCCCGGCGATGGGCATTGAACGCCCGGCACGGTTGTATTGCCGGCAGCCACATCACCCCCCCGCTGGGTGATGGTGGCGACAACGGTGCCGCTTGCCAGCGTAGATAGCGTTACCAGCTCCTGTTCTCTAAGCCATGATAAAGCGGTCTTTATCTGGTCCCTGGAACTGCCGATGCCGTGGTCGACAACAATAGTATGTAGAATGGAGTCGTTGGCCTTGCCTCCGCTGTCAGGGCTGGCCAGGGCGCGCAAGATTGAGAGGCGGCGGTGTTCGGACATCAGTGTGTTATAGGCTTCGCTCATTACTTCTCTCCTCCTTGTTTCAGCAGGAATTGATTGATCACTGCCGAGAGGTTTTTGACCCCTTCCAAGCTCCCCTTGATTTCGCGCACGTCGCCATGGACTTCGTCTAACCGGGTGAAGAGCCGTTTGTCGTTATCTTCCATCCGGCTGTGGTTGTCGCAGGCCGGCTTGTGCTTGGCCATTTCCAGCTTTAGATGCTTGAGGTCGCTTTCCAACTTTATCTTGCTGTTCTCCAACTGGGTAAAACGATCATTGGTGACCTTGTTGCGGGAGCTCCACCAGACGGCAAAGGTGAGGATCAGCTGGATGATGTTGAATGCGATTTGCCAGACGGGGTAGTTCGGGGTCACAGAGCCCTCCAGTGGGATAAAAGTTTTTCATGGTCATTCTGGCAGCCGATACAGCGCAGGCAGCCGGGCACGGCCTGCCGCCGAGCTTCCGGTATTTCCTCTTCGCAGTCCTCGCAATGGGTAAGGCTTTCACCTTTCGGCATGTTGCGCTGGTGATCGTCTAAGACCTTCTCCAGGAACTGCTCGTTGATGGCCTGGGCGCGATCGATATCATCCATTGACGCGACGTGCCCCCGTGCAGATCAGCAGCCAATAGAGCAGCGTCGGGTGGACCAGGTGCGCCGGAATTCCCTTTAATAGCCCGGCAGCCTGGAGGCCTGCCGTGACGATCTCCGAGCAGAACCAGCGCGTTTTTGATTCACGCACCCAGGGGAAGAGAAACCGGCAGATGCCCTGGAAATCATAGAGACATCCCTCCTCCGCATTGCAGAACTGGCGGGCACGCCGCTCGTCGACCGGCACTTCCAGGATGTCCCATTTCTCCGGGTCGAACTCGATCCGCTTCCACCTGGTGCCGCCGTCCTGGATCGATGCACTGTAGGCCTGGCCGTTGGCGAAGATCAGCTCGCAGTGGGAATATGTGCCGCCGGTGATGAACCGGGTGAAGCGGGCGAACAGCCCGGCTATGCCGGGTTTCCGGTATCTGTAGAAAGCGACTCTCATAGCCCGCAATACCTCCTGTACTGGTTGGGCAGGTCGAGGAGCTCATCAACATACAGCTCCGTCGGGATCACGGTGTAGACGAACCAGAGATACTGCTGTTCGACCTGGTAGGCCGTGGTGCCGACCCGGCGATTTTCTCCGAGGATATAGTCGGCGAACTGGTCGGCGGTCATCGGCGGCGTCATCTGGCTCCCCAGGCCGGACAGGTATTGCTCCGCCGTCTTGCCGTCCTTGACGATGGTCAAGGGGCCGCCGGGCTGTTTGTACGTGGCGGCGGCAGAGTAGTTCTCCTGGTAGACGGCGAGAACCCCGGCGTCGATGACAAAGCGGTTCAGGGCGGTCTTGCGGATGGCCTTGATTTCATCGCTGATCCGGTTCTTCAGCTGGGGACAGGCTGCGAACACATCGGCGTCCGTGGCTGTGCCGGCAGTGTCGGAAAAGACCCTGGTCCGTTGGGCCGGATCGGCAGAAAACGAGGAATACGGCTCGGGCCGACAAACCAGGTTGCCGTAGGTGGCAGGGTAGACCGGCGGCCGCTCGGTGTTGGGCCAGGTCTCCGGCCCGTAGGGACCGTTGACGGTGACGAACTCCGGGATCTGCGGCGCCACGTGAATGCTGTATCCGGCGACGGCATTGCCGACCGATAGGACGAATAGGACGAATATGACGTATGTAATGCGCATGACGGCTCCTATTACGGGAAACAGGCCGGGACCTGCGGCGGACGAAAACAATATGTACCGGTTGTGGTCATCATGCACGGCCCACCTGCGTATGCCGCCGGGTTCGCCAACAGTCGGCTGAACGCGTCCAGGATCGTCCCTCCTTCCGGTTCACGGGGAGGCTCCGGGCAGAAGACCAGGGCCACAACGCAGGCGACAATAATGATGAACAAAGCCTTGATCATCGGATGGTCACCGTTCCGCCGGCGGTCACCTCGAAACGGTTGATGCCGTCGGTCCCTCTCACCGCCAGTTTTACCGTGCTGCTGGTGTCTCCGGGGAGCTGATATACCGTCACCATGCCGCCACAGGTGTAGGTCAGCATGATGTTGCCGGCGACATCGCGCACCTCCCTGGCGGCAAAACCGGCAGTGTCGCCGGGGCCGCACTGGGTGAGGAGCACGTCGCCGGTCACTCCCACCTTGATCTTGTTGTAGATGTCCGTCTTCGTGTCGGGACTCCCCTGGCTGCCGGTTGCCCCTATCTTGGTGGCCGGTACCGGGGCTGTCGCCCGGCAGGTGTAGCCCGCATAGGTCAGGTCCACGTCAACCCGGTTGTCGGCGGCGCCTGCCGAGAACGTGGGCGCGACCACGGGGGTAAATGTTGCCGTGCTCGATGCGCCGGAGAGGAGCGTGCCGGTTGCCGGTACGCTCCAGGCATAGGTGTCGGGGGGGACGACCGTGCCGTTCATCCGCATTTCGGCTCCGAATGAGACCATTGCGGAGCTGGGATTGGCGCCGTTGGCGTCATAGAGCAGTGACCGTATGCCGCCGGTGACGGTGCAGACGATCGTGTTGCCGTCGTAGGTGAACCTGCCTGCGCAGGTCTCCGCCGGGCGGTTGAGGATTTGAGCGGCGCCGCCGGTGGCGAGCCAGTCGCTGTTTACCTGCGGGGCCGGGATCGTCGGCTTGCCGGTCAGGGAGCTGTAATTGCCAAAGGTTGCCACGGGCGCCAGCCCGGTGATGGTGCTTGCCGCCTGGGTGTGCGGCAGCGGCTCCCGCGCGTCGGTGAGGCGGGGATCCGTGAGATCGACCTTCCCGTCCAGGATCGCCTGCAGCCCGGTGATGTAGGGGATGGTGTGGCCGTGCCCCACTTCGCTTTTGCTGTCCAGGGCCGATTGCAGACCGCTGATGTTGCTGAAAACATGATTGTGTCCGGACCGTGCGAAATAGCCCTTCAGGAAAGCGCCGGTGAAGTTTTTGTCCGTGTTGCTGCTGGCGTCGTAGACCAGCACCCGGGCGTTGTCCGGCACGTCTGTCAGCTCCGGCTTCTGGAAGTAGTAGCCGCCGCCGTAAGCCATTGCGGCACATAAAACCAGGGAGAAAGCACATAAATTTATGTATTTCATCAGTTCGCCCCCCAGAGCGCCTCGCCGTCGGCGCCCATGAGAAAATCCCCCGCCGCATCCTTCAGCTCCCTGGGATCGCCGGGAAACGCCGGTACGCCGATCACGGCCAGCGGCCGGCTGTCCAGGTTGATAGTTAATGGGGCGCTATCCATCGGGATCGTCGCCAATATCCGGGTTTGACGCGCTATCGTTGCCAGCGGCGCGTTGTTGCGGGCGATGGTGGCCAGCGGCCCGGATGTGAGTCTGAGCTCGATCATGGCAGTCCCCGGTGCAGTGTGAATTTGCCGTACATGAGGCGGATGCGGTAACTGACGCCCGGTTTCACCCGCAGCACGTACGGAAGCTCCTTGACGGTCTTCGTCTCCCCGGCGGCGAAGCATGCCGCCAGATCGGCCTGGGCAATGTCGAGGGTCAACGTGCCGGGGGTCGATGCGTCTACAGCTACGGCGCCGGCAAACAGGGACGCCGTTGCCCGGTACGAGTCGACCCCCAACAGCTCGAACTCGGTCCAGCCGCTGAAATCCTGCGGCGCGCCGTCGAAGGTCACCTCGACCGTTTCGTGGAAGGCCGCGTCGCTCCAGGCCTCAAGGTCTTTGACAACGGGTTTCAAACTGCCTCCGGCTTGAAATCCAGCTGCGGCCAGCTTGCCGACTTGGACAGCTCCAGGCTTTGCAGCATCTGCTCTTCGGTCAGGTCTGCCTTGAATGTTGCGGTGATCTTGATGCCTTCGACGATGATCTCTTTGGCGATCGGCGCCAGTATCTGCGCGAGCGTTGCGATTTCGGCGCCGGTCACTTGGCACCTCCTTTAGGCCCGTTGGGGTCGTCGGCCAGCTTGATCAGGCCGGTTTTAGTGCCGAGTTGCGTGATACCGAGATAGAGGATGGATAACTCCTGGACGGCCTTGTTGTACTTGTCCCAGCTCTGGGCATTGTCGATCCTGATGGCGGCGGCCAGGGCGGCGGCTGCCAGATCGTAGGCGGGGCCGGCGAGGATGTAATAGGAACTCAGGTCCTGGCAGGTTTCGGGGGTCAGTCGGCCGGCTTTGCAGAGCCGGTCGCCGACGGTGGCCGTGGTGACTATTGCCTCTTGCATGGCCAACATTGACTTGGTGGCGATGCTCTGCGGGGTCTCTTTCTGCACCGAGGCGCAGCCGGTGAGTATGAAGAGCAGCGCGGCGAGAGCCAGGAGCGGCAAGAGGCGGAAAACGATGAAGCCGTTTTCGCCGGTCGGCGGTCGGAGGTCGGCGGTCGGCGGCGTAGGGGCGGGGTTGTCCCGCCCGGACTCGGTGGCCTGGGCGATGATGTCGTTTTTCTGGGCGCTGCCGAGAGAGCTGCCCAAGTAGTAGCCGAATGCCGTGGAGACGCAGCTAATCAGGGCGATCAGGGCTGTGTTGAAAAAATCTTTATTGGCCGGTGAGACACTGCCGATGCCGAGAAATGCGATGACGCTGAGGAACCCGGTCATGGCCATGATGGCCAGTACTGCTGCAATGTTGTTTCTGTTGTTCATAACGCCCTCCGTAGGGGCGGGGTAACCCCGCCCGCCTTTTTGGGTGGTGATGCAACAAGGCGGGGTTACCCCGCCCCTACATAATTAACCCCAGAGATCCAATATCCCCGGCTGGTATATGGTTTTGCCGTCGCCTTTTTTAGCGGTGAGCTGCATTTTGCGCGGGATGCCGTTGCGCAGTCCCAGGTGCACCCAGCCTTTAGGCGCAGGGCCGAACTCATAAATTACCTGGTCGTAATCGGGGATGTGCTCGGCGATCCAGCGGCAGACCTCGATGTTGGCGACGCCCGGGATGTGGAAATCGGCGGCGAGGCCGAAGCAGTGGGCGGAGGTCTTTGACGATCCCGGGACGGCGGCGTTGAGCGCCTTGGAGCGGTAGCCGGAGGAGACGATAACCACCCCGAACTGGGCGCGGACGATCTCCAGGTGAGTTGCCACCTGCAGCAGGTTGGCTCGGTGCTCATCACTCGGGCTGTTGTCGATGCCGAGACGGGCGGCGGCCTGGGAGATGAGGAACTCTTCCAGGGTGAAATGGTCGGTCAGTTTCATCTGTTACCTCGCGGGCATTTTGAATTGATAGTGCCCGGCACGGGGAGACTAGGCCCGTGCCGGGATACAAAGGAGAAAAACAATGACAGTGGGGATACTACAGAGATTGTGCGGAAAGGTCTTTTGAAGGGCGTCAAGAAAAAAGGCCCTTCTCCGGGGGGGGGGGGAGAGGGGCCTTTGAATGAATCTTTGCTGTGTGGCTGATTTTCAGTCAGGCGTCAACTTTATTCCTGTGCCGGGCCGCCACACCCGACAGACGAACCCGTCCGTTTACCGGACGGGTTCGTTTCGCTAAATCTTGCCTTCGATCCGCAATTCCCGGATTTTCGTTGAAACCGAGTTGGGCGACCGGCCCATCTTGTCGCCGATCGGCGTCGGGGTGAGTCCCTGCCGATGTAGTTCGATCAGTTCCACGATCTCTTCATCATCCCAGTTGACGCGGGTTCGGTACTTCAGCTTCATTTCGGCCAGCTCCGCTTTCATCTTCCAGTATTCGGCCTCGTCAACCTTGATAGTGCTCCGCTTTACGGGAGCCGGTAGCGCCTGCGGCGCACCGCGTAGAGCGGCTTCCATGGCGTTAAACCTCTGAATAAAAGATTCTTTGGCGTGCGCTGCTTGAGGACCGGTGAAACCCATGACAAGGAAGGTGAGCCCGTCGCGGGTCAGTTCATACATCGGCTGTTCCTGATTCCGAGAATTGACGTAAGTTGACTCGCCAAAATTGGCGAGTGAAAATCCTTCGGAACAATCAAGACTTTTGATTGCTCGCATGACCTTGGAATGTTCACGGCTGAAGGCTTCGGCAACCTTCAGGCTAGTGGTCATCGGGTGACCGTTTTTCAATACGACGGCATCGTTTGGGAACTGTAGAAGTTGTGCAGACATAGCTATACCTCCATCTCATGTAGTGGTTTGTCGCTGAGAAAATCAGCGACTTTTTTAATCATGACTTCTTGTTCGAGCAGAATTGTTGAAAGCCCGGCTTGGGCTTCCCGTGAAAATTCCATAGGGAGTGAATCAATTGAGGTTTGGCCGAATACGTCAGAGATGAAGGCAAGCTTGCGGGCGCAATCGTAGAGCAGATCGGTGGGGTGTTCCATGGTGTTACCTCGTTTATTCTGAAGAATGGCAACTTGAAGAGTGCCGGGTGTCTTCAACCGTAAACGAGAACGGCGCGGATATTCCCTCTTGCGAGGTGTTGTATTACCCGCACACCCGACAGCTCCTTTAGACTGTGGGCGCAAAAATACCGCAACTTCGGGGCGGTGCCGCTCGTTTACTCGTGGATTGAAGGCCACTTGCGCAAACGGTACACCGCCTGTTGTTTTTTTGTCAAGAAAATTCATGCCTATTACTCAAAGAAGCTCGGCTGGCGGCGTTTGAATTCCTCTTCGCTGATACGTGCAATACGGTCATACACCTGGCGGACGGTGAGTTCGTATTCCTTAGCCAGGGCCTTGTGGTTGGTGCCGTTGAATTTCAGGTACATCTCCCGGTCGCGCTGCTGGATGTCATAGGCGAGCCCCTTTGCCAGGTACAGGTTTGATCCTGACCAGTCCCGGCGGATGATCTCGGTGACGAGGTAAACGGCCTGTTTTGCAGTGTCGGGAGGCAGCGCGAGCTTCTGGACGATCTGCTCGGCTCCCTTGTCGATCAGGTCGCTGAGCTCTTCCGGGTAGCGGGTCAGGTCGATGTTCATGGCGTTTCTCCTTTTCTCTTTACGTACAACTTTGTTTTCAAACCCTCTATCATTACCCTGATGCGTCTTTGCGCCTCTGCGTCCGGCTCCGGCTCCGGCAGTTGCCGGGGTTCCGGCCGCGGCGGCAGATGCTCAATCACTTCGATCGGCGCCGGCCATTCTCGTATTTTGGGAAAGGTCTTGCGGAACGCCTCGCGGATGCGGGGGGCGTCCAGTTCTTCAATGGCCCAACTGCCCAGCTTTACGCCGAATGCCTGCACCCAGATGTCGGCGGTGAGCTCGATCATGTCCTCGGCCGGGGTGTTCTTCAGCCGCAGGGATAAGAGCGCCTGGAGGCCGTTGCCGACCTCTTCGCGGATCCACTGTTTATGCCCTTCAGGGTACATCAGTTTTTCTTCCAGGCTTGCAGCTTGCCGATGGCGGAGGCAGTCTTTGACGGCGGGTTCGATGCTCGATGTTCGAGGTTCGAGGTTAAAGGATTATCCTCGGGCCTCGGTCCTTTGGCCTCGGGCCTGGTATTCTCCAAGACCTTCATCAGATACTTATGATCCTTCAGAGGCTTCAAAACTCCGTCGTCCTGTTTGGCTCTGAGGCTCCTGACCGTCTCGCCGAGGGCGGTCTCCAGGCGATGGAGATCGGGGCAGAGCTCGTAAACGTCGCGGGCCAGCTGCAAGGCTCTATCGAATGCCAGGTCACGCTTGCCGGTGCGGAACAGGGTCAGGTACGGCATCATGCTCGGCAGCATGAGCGGGCGCATGCGGAGCATTTCGCGGGCGGCTTCGTCCTGGGTGAGCTGCTCGATGCTGAATTTTGCGTGGCAGACGGGGCATTTTAAATTCACGTTCACTCCGTTCACTTCCAGGATCGAGGAGCGAGGAAAAAGGTCCGATGATTGAACCTCGCTCCTTTTTCCTCGTGTCTCGGGCCTGCCTTTATCTCTCCAGCCACTTTTTAAGGGCTTCTATCACGTTACTCGCCTGCGCCGTATTCAGCCATTGCAGGGCGTTGACGCCCGTCATGCGCTTCACGTATGCGGTCAGCGCGCTTTCGGCCGGGTTCTTTACCTTGCCCGCCTGGTGCAGCTCGATCCAGAGGGCGCGGATCTTCCGGCTCTGCGGATCGTCGGCTAATGGGCGGGATGACCCCGCCCCTACGGCCTTCTTGGCGGGTTTGCGCTTTTCCCAGGCTCCGGCGGCGACGGCCTTCTGCTCCAGATCCTTGATCAGCTCGTCGGCCTTGGCATAGGTGAAGCCGCGGTCTTTGGATGATTTGGCGCCGTGTCCGGAGAGCAGCAGGCGGTAGGTATCGTCATCCAGTTTCAGGGCGCCTTTGAGGCAATGGATCTTCTTTATCTGGGCTGGGGTTGCCATGGTTTAACTCCTGTTAAAGGCATTGCACACGGATCAAATCTGATTGGACGGATTAAAATCTGATTAAACCTTGCTTTATCTGCCTTTATCCACCGGTCGCGATGAACCCGCGCCGGTCACGCTTGTCGTTAAACGGATACCGGATGCCACATGCAGCGCGGACACTCGTTCATTTCAGGGAATTCAGGATCAGCCCAATATTCCCGGCTACACTGCGGACATGTTGCATTTGTTTTCGTACATTCCGAGCAGGTGCAGCCGGACAGGTGTACGCCATATTTGTCAATTCGTTTTGCCATTCATTCGCCTCCAGCCAGACCGGTTGACAGCAGCCTGATGTTTTTTAGCCGTTGCAGCCGCTGCAAAAAAATCACTTTTGCCGGAACCGCTCACGGCATAGTCGCAGATGTCGCAGCATATCAGTCCCTCCCAGAGGTCAGAGCCATTACGGGTAACCGTGCCAGCACCGGGCATATTCAGACCGCATGACGGGCAGGGTGTGACTGTGTATGTGATGATTGCTGCTATTGCCACGAAAACCCCGTTTAACCAGGACAGTGGAAGCCGCCCGGTGAAGCCTGGCGGTTCACCGCCCCAGCCGTTAAGCGCTTAGATGCGCCATCTTGATATTTCCTCAGCCTTTCGCCGAGTTTCCCGGTGTGCTTCCCCGAATCCAGACGATTGCCGTTCGAGATGGTCAATATTGCGCTGACAGTTATCAATAGCTGCCATGTAGTATTGCTCTACCCACCGATGGTCAAATATCGTGCGCCCCTGCGAAGTTGCTCGCTCGAAAATCCGGGCGGGTGTTTGCGGGTCAACTACGATGCACTCCACCTCTACGCCGCGCTCTTTGCACATCCGCTTAACTCTTTCGGCGTCTCTGCTCTCAATGAAAACAATCCTGTCACCGTCCTTCACACTCTCGACCAGAGAAACCGTTCTTCCTGTCTGCCGAGCCGACATAAAATATGTTGTTGCCATCCCCTTCATTGCTTGTCCAATCCCAAAATGATCCATGATTTTGCCCCTTTCGTGGTATGCCGCGCTTAACCAGTCGCAGCATACAGACTGCGCTTCGCTTGCTGCTGTGCTTGATCGTTATAGTGCTCTTATTGCCTTGGCGATTTTTTCAGCATTGTAAGCCGCACCTTTGCCCCACTGGGTATCCGGTGCCTGTCTCATCGTCCGTTACGCTTCGCCTCAACCCGCCGGCGGAACGCTGCCGCCTCGTCCCTCTGGATCAGCTCCTCAATGGCCCTGTTAAGCACTATGGAGCGATTCGTGCCTTTGCTCATCCGCTCGATAGCTGCCAGGGCCTCGTCGCTGATCCGCACGGTGACGATGTTGTAACGCGGCTTTTCTTTCCATTTACCCATGTGCCGTCTCTTTTCTCCGTGCGTAGACCCGGCGGACGTGCTCGATCAGTTCCGGGTTGCGGATCTTCAGCTCCCGGTTCTCCTGGAGGAACCGCTCGACCTTGCCGATGTAGCCGCCTTCAAATGCTGTTGTCTTGCGGTTCATGTCGGTTATCACGAAAGCACTCTTTTCCTGGCCGCCTGGGGGATGAACACCGGGTTGTCCCTCCAGGGGCTGTCTGGGTTGTCGCCCTTGCGGCGTTTGGGCCTCCTAGTCGGCGTGACTCCGGTTGCGGCCGGTTTGTCCTTTAGGCCCGCTCTTTGGGTCTGGGTGCATTTGCCGCAACGATGGAGGCTCATTTTGCGGTTTATTGCGCACTGCTCGGCGCTGATCCGCGCGGCGAGCAGGATGCACCCGAATGTTTTGGCAGTCATGAAACGCTCAACCTCGGACTGCGGAGCGAGGCTCCTATCCGACTGCGGAGTGGTATCAACATAAATATCGTTGGTTATGGTGCGCATGCTCTCTCCCTGGCTGTTTTAACCGTTCAAGGGAGGGCCGGTGGTTCGACTCCGCTCACCAACCATCCCGGTGGCTGAGCGGAGTCGAAGCCCGGCCCTCGGCTTCAGCGGTTAACTCAATTATGCAGCCCGCCGCTCTTTGCGCATGCCGACGGTTGCGCCGCAGTTCCTACACACGTCGAACACCAGCCCCGGAATGTTCCGTCTCTTCTGATTTGCAGATCGGGCATTTCATGGGCATCCCCCTACACTGCCGCTATATCGAGCGGGATGGGAACGTAAGCGCCAACGGCATTGCGTTCGTAGAGTCTGACATACTGCTTGCTGCCGACTATGCGCATGGCTTCATCAAGCGCTTTCATCGCCAGCGCCCAGGATTCGGACTCTATTTTGTAGCGGCGCAGCTGGAGGATGCGACCGACCCGAACGCCGCCCTGGCCGTCAGTGGCGAATGCTTCGTTGACGATAACCTTCAACTCAGGGCGGGCGTCGCCGGTCCAGTGGTGCAGACATTCGGTAATCTTCTCCTGGGCGGCCTGAAGCTCAGGACCGAAGCCGATGGTTTCATTGACGGCTACGACAAGCTTGTATCTGCCATCGTAGCTGAAGAGCTGCAAATTGCCTTTCTCTCCCCCGCGCTTGACCTTATATTCCTCATTCATGGTTGTGATGAGGGCATGGACATCGGCAAAGGTATGCTGCTTGAATGCAGCCAGTTCCAGGCTTTTAAACTTCCATTCGGCGGCGATCTCGTTGACCAATTCGTCGGTGAGGAGATCCGCGGGGCGGATCATCTGCTCCGGGACCCAATGTCCTTTGGCGTTCCGCCTGTGGCCGGCGAATGTTTCTTGGTTCTGTTCTGACATGTTATCTCCTTATTGTTTTCTGATGGCGTTGGCCAGATCGCCGGCTGCATCGTAGATGCCACAGAGGCCGCAGAGCAGTTCCTCGTGCTCGTTGATCTTCGGTTCCTCTTCAAAGTTTCCGCTCACGCAGTCCCACACCTGGCCGTTGTGCATGTACTGCTCCTTTACGACCTCGCCGCTTTCGCAATAGGCGATTATCTCGAACCCCTGACGGGTCACGACTATGGTTGCGCAGTCGATCATACCCGCCACCACGAGGAAAAGCGGGGTGGCTGCAGGGCGCCGCTCACGGCGAGCCTGACGGCCAGGGCGGTGGCACGGTGGTCGCTGATCTTCTTCGTCCGCCGCCATTTGTTGCGGTTTGAAACCCATTTGAAGATGCGTTTAAACATGGTCCCTCCTGTTGTGGACTACGGTGCGTGTGTTTTTCTCTGCTGTACTCGGGCGTCTGGTCCGGTACGCCTTTGCCTTTCGCCAACCGCACAACAGACAGCGGGCAACCGGGCCGGTGACGTCGGTTTCGGCTATGAGTACGCCGTTGCATTTAGGACATTTTGGTTTCATGGTTTGCCTCCGTTCTGGCACTTTTGGCACGCCCGCCAAAGCTGCACGCTGAACGGGCTGGTGGCCACGAGCGGCCGTTTCCTGATCTCGGCGCACCGGCCCATCGATATCTCCCCCAGGGGCGGGCAGTTGACGGTTGTCTGGCCGAAGACTTCTTCCACCCGCTGGAGAATGGCGGCAGGACTCCCCTTATACGTCTCGGAAAGCACCTGGCTGACGGCGCTGGAGGATTTGCCGATCCTGCGGGCAACCTCGGCCTGACCGAGCTCTGCCACCTTTTGCCGTAACAGGTCCATAAGGTCAGGCTGCGTCATGGCTCACCCCCTCTAACTGTCGCTCCAGCCTCTCTTTCAGTTCGGACGGAATAACGCGATCCCCTTCGTTAGGGTAGTCGGCGGCGCCCTTCCTGCCGGCTCTCTCTTTCTCTCTCTCTTTTTCTTTCTCTTCATAAAAAAGCTCACGGGCGGCGCGGGCGGTATCCTCTATTTGTTTCCCCTCTTTCTCTCTCTCTTTTTCTCTCTCTCTTTTTAAAGCCGGGTCGCAAATTTTGACCGCAAACTCCTCTCCACAGCGCTCGCAGAGCGGCGGCAAGAGCGGCACGTTTTGCGCCCGGACGTATTTCTGATGACACCCCCCTACCCTGCCTCCTTTTTTCACCACATAACCGTGGGTCTCCAGTTGCCGCAAGCCCTTGCGCGCATTGCCCAGCCCTAGCCCGTCTATGGTGCCCAACAGTATCGGCACGGTGACTGTCTTCATGATATCCAGACTCCTCCAGATGCAGCGGCGGAGTTCTTCCGCCGTATAGCGCTTTTTATTTTCCATCTTCATTCCCTTCATGTTAACGCCCCACTCAAACTACTTGCGGCTACCGCTTTTCCTGCCGAATATGGGCTGGTCGAAGTACAGGGGGCGCTCCCCCCAGTCGGCGGCGCTGACGCTGTCGAGCCGGTTGGCGCGGGCGTATTTTTCGACCTTGTCCAGTCCGATCTTGACCCGGCCGATGTTGCCGGCCGTCTCCCGGTGGATGTACTCGATTAGATCCGGCAGGATATTCACCTCGCACATTTCAATGGCGACCTGGGCGGTGTCCTCCAGATCCAGCCCCTTAAACTCTATCCACTGGGTGATGCGCCGCGCGAATTTGCTGCTTTCCCGAATGGTGCGGGCGATTTCCTCCATGCCGATCAGGATCACCGGGCACTTGGTGATATCGTAGATATCGCGCAGGGCGTCGATTATCTTGGGCTCACTGAAGCAATAGTCGGCTTCGTCGACGAAGATCGGCCGGGGCGACACCTCCTTGTTGCTCCCCTCTTCTTTTGTCAGTCGATTGCAAATGAATTCAATCATGTCGGTGCGCCGCTGCATCCGCTTGCCGTCCCGCCCGACATAGCCCAGCATCTGGCAGAGGTCACCGAGGATGCTGGTGACCGTGGAGCACCCCAGCGCCCTGATGAACACAGCGTCGTATTTATTGGCCAATAGCGTCAGCGCAGTAGTTTTGCCGGTGCCCGGAGGCCCCCACAGCACCCCCATCCGCTCGATTTCGTCGGTATTCAAGAGGTCGTCTATTCCCTGGTCGAACCTGCGCACATCTTTTGTCTTTACCGTTCCGTGTTTCATTGTTATATTCCTCCTGTCGTTTAGATTCCCCGTTGGGGATATAAAAGCCGCCGGTGCCTACCACCGACGGTTTTTTCTTTAGGCCCGTTCTTTGGGTCTATTGTGCTGTTTTCTCTTCCTCTGTCTGTTCCGCCGGGTCATCGAAGCAATAAGGATCGGCCTTTAAAAGTCCCACTTTCTTTGCTGTTTCGTCCCAGTACTCGTAGTCTTTCTTCCATTGCAACTGATAGCTTGTCACCGTCCCCTCCTTGATCCGGTCGAGGATCATGAAGTAGACCTCGGTCGGGGTGGTCACGTCGCGCAGCTTGCGCGACTGCTCCAGGGAAACGATCTTCTGTTTGTGCAACTCTTCGCGGCGCTTCTCCCCTTCCAGGACTTCCGGCGGGAGCTCGATGTGGGTGGGGGCGGCCACGATGGCGGGCCGGGCCGCGGCCTGCACCATCTCCAGCTTTTTCTCCAGGTTGGTGCTCTGGCGGTTCTCGCGCTCCATGAGCGCTTTTTCCACTACCGGCACGGGGCGGGCGTGGACCCGGTTGCCGTTCCATTTGGCCGGGCAGACGGGGCGCTCTTCCAGGTCGAGCACCCAGACCGTGCTCGCGTCGTGGATGTCGTAAGCGGCGATCATGTCGCGGTTGTGCCACTGGCAAAGCTCGTAGGCGTGGTAGACGTTGCCGTGGAGGGTGAATTTCTCGCGCTTGACGGTGATCCGCTCGTGGGGCATGAACAGGTGTTCCAGCATGTCGCCTTCGTAGAGGACGGGCGTCCACCCCTCGTTGACCCTTTTCGCCCACGCCTCGAAGGGGGTCATGTGCCGCCTGATCGCCTTGCCCTGGGGGTCCAGGGGATGCGGCGCCGTGATCTTGGGAAGCGCGCTGTGGGGCGCGTTGTTGTATTCGATGGCGCTCTCAAGCAGGAACGCGGTGAATTCGTCCTTGGCGAGCAACAGCTCTGACGTTTTGGCCACCACCCCCAGCGTTCCTTCTTTCTTGACGGCTGTAAGGTCCTTTTCGAGCTTCGTATAGATCCGCTTTCTGACGCCGCGATCCATGTCCTTGCCGGTGTAGGTGGGGAGCTTCTTGGCGGCGCGGATCCAGATGCTCTGGTTCGACCTCTCGACGGCGCCGTGCCCCTGGGGGTTGCCGCCCCGCTCGGGCGGCTCGAACGTGGTGCCGATCCGCCGGAAGAGGCCGATGTATTCATCGGAGTTGACACCGGCCATGTTGCCGGCGCCGCGGTCCGCTTCCAGGATCGCACAGACTCCCCCCCACGGTTTCTCCTCGGTTACGGTGCAGGCGTGGCGGTAGGCGTCGGCGACGGTGCGGGAGCTTTCGGCGAGCCCCCAGGACCACCCCACCAATATTTTGGTGGTGAGGTCTATAAGGCCGCAGACCTCGGGATGGAAGTGGGCGCCGGTGACCGGGTGCGCGACGTAGGCCTTGAAACTGTGGCCGTCGATCTGGCAGATGGTGAGGGGTTCAAACAGGCTCGCGTCGCGCACGGCGTACCCCTGGATGCTCTTGTACTCGGCGCCGGTCAGCCGCCCCTTCTGCAGGTATATTTCCGGTATGCGCTTCGCCAGGCGATCTATCTGATCGTACGAAGGGCGGGCGATGCCGGGAGGGAGCGTGCGCAGGAGCGTGCGGTGGGTCTCGGCCACGCTTGGTTTCTGCGGCCGGCGGTATTCGTCCAGGAAGTGCGGCAGCCAGGCCGGTATGCCGGTGGCGGGCACGCAGCTCGCGGCGTTGCCCGCCGGGTAGTCGCGCACGAAATGGCGCAGGTCCTTTTCGTTGAGCTTCTTCACCCCCTTGGGGGCCAGCGCCGCCGGGTTCTTGGTCTGTACCCAGGCGCCCCACCACTTGATCATGCCGCTGTAGGAGAGGGTGCGTTTCTTGGCGTCCTTGCCGCTCCTCTTGTTGGCGACGGGGATGAAGCGGGCGGCCTCCGACGGCAGGGTGCCGTCCTGGGCCTGTTTGACGATGGTGTTGATGGCCTTGTTGACGCCGATGCCCGAGGCCTGCGCCCGCTCGATGAGGCGCATGAAGAAGAGCCGGGCGTCCATGCATTCGCGCCGCCACTTTTCCAGGGTTTCCAGCGCCGGGAGCTGGGCCTTTTCCACCTTGGCCACGGCGGTTGCGGGGCCGGCGGCGGGCAGTGACGCCGAAAGCGCCACCGCATGGCTGTTGATGTAGGCTTCACGGGCCTCCGCGGGGATGGCCGGATCGGTGATGTGGATCTGCCAGATTTGCCCCCCGCGCGCCCCTTTTCCGGTCACTTTTTGTTGACGGATTTTGGTAAATTTGCCCCGCTTGACACCCTTCAAAATAGTGTCTTCCTTGGCTTGCAACATGTCCGATATTGCTTTTATGTCCAGCCAGCCGGCCATGCACCCGTCCTATTGATAACTCATTGAATTATAATGAAATTGCAGCTTGTCCGTTATTCGTTTTCTTGTCCGTTATTCTTGTCCGTTATTCAGAAGCAATAACGGACAACATCCCGCTCAAAAAACTCCACCCCTGCCCGCCTTCTGCTATAGTGTCTGCTTCCACACAATCCAGAATAGAGAGGAGGTGAGCAGGGATGGATAAAGATGCTGCATTGCTTGTTGTGGCAAAGGACCTGTTTTTAGCAGGTTGGAAGGAGTCATCGGATTTGTTCAAGTATGGAAAGGCCCCAGAGAATGAGCCCTCGAAGAGACTTGAACACCTAGCCGATGAGTTCCTTGCCTTCCACAACAAGCTCAGGTCAGGGGTCGGGCCGTAACCGGTACTTGACCCCGAACAGGAGGCTGGCGGCAAGACTGAGCACCTCGAATGCCTGGTCTAAGCCGTCGGCCTCCTCTTTCACCATTTCAGCAACTTTCAGCGCCAGTTCGGCCCGTGATCTCTCGCTCATCTCTTCCCCCTATATGGCTGCTTCCAGCCTTGATTTCGCTAACAGTTCATCAATCTTCTTCTCTCGCCGAAGCTCGCGAGCTGCAAGCATCTTCTCAATCATCGAAACAGGCCTAGCGTGTATGCGGCGCTCCGATTTCGGGATGTAGCTATTAATCCCCATGCTTCTGTCGTAATGCATTGTGCCGCGCTCCTCATCGGGCGCGGCCTCTTCCAGCGCGGTTTCTGCTTCCTGCATCTCCTTGACGATCCGGCTGATCTTGTCGAACGCGGCCGCCTTGTCCGTGCCGAATTCTTCCCTTGCCTCGATGGTCCCCTGGATGCGTCCCAGGTGGAACGCGTACAGCGCACACAGCTTTTCCACTCTGTTCATCTCTCCACTCCCTTTGCCCTTGCGGGTTTGTCTCCACCGGCTACAAAACATGTTTTGTTTTTTGCATTGCGCTTAAGTGAAACATCGTTTATTATTCTGCCCTGTTCGCCCCAGAGTTTTTGGTAGCTGACACCGAGCCGTTTGGCGATATACTTCTTGATGCGCTTTGACGCGTGGTGGCCGTTGATCACCCCGGAGACGGTGGAGAGCAGCACGCCGAGCTCATCGGCTATGTCCTTCTGTTTGATCCCCCGCTCAATGAGCATGGCCTTTATTTTGCGGTTCATGGTTTAACCTCTATATAGATAGGTGCTACGTGAGCGCTAGAATCAGGGGCCTTTTACCCCTCCTTTTTCGCTGTTATTTTTGAAACAGAACAGAGGATACGAGTCGTGAAAAAGAGCAAAAGTAATCATACCAACGACAGTTTTCGGAAAGAAAACCACTTCTATCCGCGACACGAGTCAGACCGAGCTGATGAACTCGTCGATGAGCTTGACGAAGAGCAAATACTGCGACTCTATAATGAATTAAAAACCAAAAGCCACGCAAAGTGGTTACTTTGGCTCGAAGATGCCAGGGGATCGATTTGTCAATATGACTCGTTAAGGCGCGCTCAGCGTAAACGCCGGCTGCAAAAGAAGCCCGACATCGAGACTCTACTATTGCAGCATGCATGTATATTCGTGGAGCTTTGGCGCGCTCGGATAAATCGTGAATATTTTTGCTTGCCGCCGTCCGGTCCTGATTTGGACACTCCGGAGTCTCACAGGTCAATGATGCTGGATGTGGTGACGGCTTTAAGCCATGGAGATGATCGTGACCTATGGCCGTTTGATCATCCGTTAATTGATGACATGTTTCCGTTTGCAAGCGACTCATGACATTACCCCCGAGAATTTCAGCCGTTTCAGGGTCAATATTTAGTTCGTTTTCCGGGGGCATTTACCCCTCCTTTTTCACTGTTAATCACAAAAGATGTTTTATAGCTTACGGCTATTTTATATTACTGTCAACTACTTTTTTTTAGTTCGGAGTTCTTTTTTTATCAACAATGGGCGACCATGACCAATCTGTTTATATTTCAATCAGTTAAAAAACTACGAACTTACATTATTAGTTCGGAGTTCCGTTCGGAGTTTGGGCTATGAACTCCGAACAGGATAAAAATACTCTCGTTTTCGATATCGTATGGGAAAGGATATGCAAATTGACCGGCTGGAAGAAGTACGGCCAATTAGCTGAATTCCTCGGGATAAAGCCTTCAAGCGTTGCAGGAGCCAAACAACGGGGCTTTATTTCACTGGAATGGGTCTTTAAAGTAGCTCAAGACTACAATGCATCAACTGATTGGCTGGCTACCGGCGAAGGGCCAATGAAGCGGGGTGAAGCCGCGGGGCAAACGGTGGACGAGCCTCTGATGGAGTCGATAATCGAGGCGGTGGAGGACTACTTGGCCCAGGTTAAGGGGATTCTGGCGCCAACCAAGAAGGCCCAGCTGGTGACAACGCTCTATGTCATGTTCTCTGCTGATGAAGAAAAGAAGGTGGATAAGGCGACGGTGATCCGGCTGGTGAGGTTGGCGGGGTAAGGAGGGGGAGTGATGGGAATTCATAGGGTAGTATTTATTGCTGGGGTGTTGTTGCTTGCTCTTTATATTAATGCGTTTGCCCAGGATACTCAGTTACAAGAAGAACAAAAGACCCCTCAGACAAAAATAGAATCTTTTATTACTGAAAAAGGGTCTCTGGTCGTAAAGGATTATTACGAGCTTGGAGATGTGGACAATGTAGATTTTGTCGCACTTGTGGCATATTACCCAGGGAAAGAAAATGAAAAGGTGAAGGGTATCCAGGTCGGCGTAGAATCAAACAACCGATCGCGAACTGCTTTCTTGGACCTAGAGGAAGTGGAGGAACTTGCAAGGGTATTGGTTTTTATGGATAATCTGGCTCAAGACTGGGTAAAGTTGAAAAAGCTGAACTATGCCGAGTCTATTTACTCTACAAAAGACTATTTCCGGGTTGGTTTTTACAGAAGCGCTACCAGTAAGGCGTCATTCATGAAGCGCATGTTCGGGAGAACCGAATCAAACCCAGATCCCGTTTTATTCATATCCGCAGGCAACCTTTATCGTGCCGAGAAGACTATGGATATCGACCATATTTCAGAGCTGCAGGAAATTGTAAAGAAAGGGCTTACTCTTTTGTCGCAGAAATAAAAAAAGTTACTGCCAAACCACGCGCGAAACTGGTTTGAATCGTCCGGTCACTGCCAAATCACCCACCTCAAGTATCCCACAAGTTTTCTCCAAGAAATCACACACTTCCACAAGTCGACCCCTAATGATTATACTGCCTTAGTGATTACCTCGTCACAATACCGACCGGAAAGCTCGGGAATTCCCTCTCCCCCGTCCCGTTCACTAGTTGCGGATGAGAATGCATGATCCGGGAAGTCTCGATCTCGCCTGCATGGGCGTC
>Ga0209639_1000756_pt1 | contig 40177 bp, 65 predicted proteins | sample EPASupsiteHSE605_FD_187268 | JGI IMG/M metagenome (GOLD analysis project Ga0209639, IMG submission 187268) | Bioremediated contaminated groundwater from EPA Superfund site, New Mexico - Sample HSE6-05 (SPAdes) (version 2) | ecosystem: Environmental > Aquatic > Deep subsurface > Groundwater >... | reverse complement strand
AAAAATAAGCACGATGGAGGGTGTTATTATTATGGCTAAAAACGATTTAACAGGTAAAAGATTTGGAAGGTTAACCGTATTATGTATGGAGGAGCACACGATCGGTAAGCCAGTAAGGTGGAAGTGTCAATGTGATTGTGGGAATATAACGTTTCCGCAAACTACACCCTTGTATTCTGGGAGAACCAAAAGCTGTGGATGTTTTAAAAGAGATTTGAAGTTTAAACACGGATATGCTGCTAAAGGCAATCGGACGCCAGAATATAGAGCTTGGTATCACATTATACAGCGATGCGGTAAGGAAAACAGCCAAGGATACGATGATTATGGCGCAAGAGGAATAAGTGTATGCGATAGGTGGAAAGAAAGTTATTCTAACTTTTTGGAAGATATGGGAGAACGCCCATCACCTAAGCACTCAATAGAGAGACTAAATAATGACGGAAATTACGAACCATCAAACTGTAAATGGGCAACCACCCAAGAACAGGCTAGGAATAGAAGGTCTAAAAAGAATAAAACTGGCACAATAGGTGTCGCGTGGTACACTTCAAAACAAAAATATCATGTCCAAATAGGTGTAAACAGTAAGAAAATACACATCGGTTACTTTGAAACGTTGGAAGAAGCAATCAAAGCAAGAAAGCAAGCAGAACAAAAATACTGGAAGTCCTCTTAAGAGAGGGCTTTTTACATTAAATGGGGGTGGTTAACATCGAGACTAAAAACGAATACAGGTGCACGAAGTGCAACCACCTGCTTGGGAAAGGCGAAATAAAAGACGGATACATAGAAATACTTTGCTCTCATTCCGGTAAAAACACAGGCGGGAAAAAGTGTAGTACAATAAATAAAATACCAATAAAGAAATAAGCGATCATCCTTCGAGATGACATGAAGTCCATCGAGACTCTATAACTTTGAAAAAGGAGGGTTTCGTTATGGATATAGTTTCTTATGTACTTGCGAAAAAGTCGGGTGTAGTTGGCGGTAAAGTAACATTAGGCACACAAGATAAAATTTCGCTCGGTATCCGTGGACATCATTTGTTGTCAACAGTTATTGGCGATTCAGCCAGTTTCATGATACCAGGTCAAACAGTAGACGATACCGGCAGCACATCAATGGTAGAGTGCCGCCAAGAAGCGAAAGAAACACGCATAATCACTCATGGGAATAGTGCTGATGCATGGATAACTGCAAAATCAGTAGCCATAGGCGACAGAATACGCCCCACAGATGCAAAAGCGACAGGGTTTATATATATCGCCACAGTAGGAGGCACTACGGGAGCTACAGAGCCAGCGACATGGCCAAGTGCCGAGGGCGAGACGGTTGTTGATAATAACATTACATGGACACGTAACGTGGTATTAGACAAATCAGGAGCATTAAAAGATGGTGCATACCCGGAGTTCGTAGATAAGTTTGACCAAGAATGGGTAAGCAGTACCGAAGAACCTAAATATACGTACAATGTCATACCTCAACAGAGTTATGTTCTGCAAAGGTTGTATTTTAAACTAGGACCTAATCTCATATGGGATGATGCCACATGTCGCGTGAGGATACATATATATAGGGGCACAAGTGAAGCCGGTACAAAAATATACGACCAATCATTAGGACCGGCAGAGGCAACCGCAACAGGTCAGGTAATCGCTGCTAACTCCGAAGTTTGGATTGATATTGACAACATATCCTACACAGAAGGAGAAGAACTACATTTTGTTGCGGAACTTATTTCAACAGACCCTGCTTGTAAATTAGCTGTTGTGACCAATGCAGGCAATGCGCAACCATGGCGAGCAGTAGATAGGCAGACATTTCAACATATTGAATTAATTCCTGCCGATACTATATTCGCGCCTGTTGAGTTTACGGAGCCAGTAGCTGGAGCGACAGGTGTTAGTTTAACTCCTACAGTTACTACTTTGCAAGGTGCAGCAAGGAGAACGGGATACCATGGAGCACCTAACACATCTGCATCAAATGGGGTATCTGCAACAGCCTTGCAATTTACCTTACCAGCAAATGCTATGGGTAGTGGTGGAACTTTGAAGGGGTCTTTCTTCCTTACTCAGGTCGGGTCCACTACTACACCTTGGTTCTTTTTCGAGGTAGGAGATGCTGGCATTCAAGGTGTTCTAGGATGTCCAACAGAAAGCGGACGCTTTCATGTAGATGTAGAATTTATCGCGCTTAGTATATCTGAACAATTAACTATTATATCCAGGTCAGGCGCAACAATAACGGACATGAGGACACATAATGCCGATCTATCCGATCCCATAGTATTTACTCTTTATCTGTCTGGTGGATTAGGTGGGACTACTACACTTGATGCATATGACATACAAGTATTTAACAATAATGTAAGCTATATGAGTTATGTACACAGTGGTACTGAGGTTAAGATTAAGGATTTGGCTAAAAATGAGTTTGTATCCTCTGGCAGTGGTTCTGGGCTTAGTGCTACACCAACCACAGCACTAACAGGTGCTACAAGATATAAACCATACGCTAGGCATAAAACCTCAAGTGGCATTTATTTACCTTGGACAGCCGGTCCTACATTTACAACATTGTTTGAGTTAACGGTTAATGTTGACACAACTAATGAAGTTGGTGGCTTAACCTCAAGTCTAGTTTCAGGGGATTTAATAAGGGTCAGTGTAGGGGAGACGGTTAACAGTATAGGGTATAACTTCCATGTTTCTGGTCAATCGGTAGAGTTTCCACCAACTGCTTATGATTCTGGAGAGTTTAGATTTAAAGATTCGGTAGGAACGGACTTGTTGTTTAGAATAAACTCCATTACTGGTGTGGCTCCAAACAGAACTGCTGTGTGTGACATTGAGACTAATACCCAAGTTTTAAGCAATGGTATAATTAAACTCGTTGGAGCGGGAACTCCTGCTGCTAATGCAAGTCAGTTTGAAAGTGCATGGTCAGATCAGTTGTGGACTCCTACAAGCTTAACCAGAGCTATTGACGTTGACTTTACGAGTGTTGCTAGTTTGGGAGCGTTATCAACTATAGCAAATACCGGTACGCTTGGTGGTAACTTTGTACAGGCTACTGGAACAAAACAACCTACTATTGTAGACACTGATGCTACTGGCTATAGAAGTGCCAATTTTGATGGTACTGATGATGAATTAAGAAGTTCTGTTAACTTGCCATTAGGTACGAGGTACACGCTGATTGCAGCCTTCAGACAAAACGCATCATCGGTGCAAACTCCTGTTTTTACAGATGAATACAATCCTGATAGCAATATCAACTATGCTATGGGACACAGCACAAGCATTAATGAGTATACTGGCACAGCCAATACCTTCGGGGGAGGTCACTTCAACGGAGGTTGGCGTAAGACTACAGGTTTGGCGTACACAATTGGAAGTTTTGGATTTGCAGCGGTGCGTTATGATGGTGCTAATATGCGCTTGAGAATGAATGGTGGCACTGAGCAATTAACAGCACAAGTTTCTAACCCGAATACAAGCACAACAGTAGCCCACATTGGATCGAACTACTACACAACCCCGACTGCTTACACTAATATGCGCATGTTTAGGCTTCTAGCGTTTTCTTCCTCCATATCTGATGCAGACGTGGAAAAAGTAGAAGGATGGTTAGCGTTTAAGTATGGACAGTTAGCGTTACTTCCTGCCGGACATGCTTATAAGACTACTCCATTCAGAACGTTGTATACCGATAAGTTTATCTCTGTATCTTAGGAGGTGTAGCAATTGCCAACAAATGTTTATGATGTTACGCAAGCGCAGAGATTAGCGTTAACAGCGTATGAAGGTTTAGAAGTGTATCAAATTGACACCCTCAAAGGTAAGTATATTTATAGTGATGGTGCGTGGTGTATGGTTAGACGCGACCCCGAAACCTACCTGCTTAATACTGAATATGTTTCACCCGAACAGCACGGCAACCTCTATGGGACTGTGTATCGACAATATTTCAATGCTTCATTACCAGCAGCCTTGACGAGTGGTAATAACGTGGCAATGTTGATTGATTATGCTATTCGATATGTAACGTCAACTAATAGAGGTGTTGTTCGTGGTTGGAGTGCAGATGGAACTAACTCCGCAGTAATTACCCTTACTGGCACAAGTGGTAAGGGTAATCTTCTACTTACGCTAACAGGTGCATTTGCTGCGGCATGGTTGAGTTGGGTCGATTATACTAAATAGTTTTATAGGAGGGTGTAAAAGCCCTCCTATTATATTGGAGGTAAAAACATGAAAAAAGAATGTGAAATGATGGAATATGAAAACAAACATAAGAAAGCATTAAAAGATATGTCGGTAGAAAACATGAGACACGGTAAAGAAACGATTCATCAAGCAAAAAAAGAATCTAAAGCAGCTAAGACAGGCAAGACAGTTAAGCCTATGAATATGAAGATGAAAAAGAAATAACCTTGAAAGAAGGTGAAAACAATGTCAACTACAGTGCAACAGGTCATGGACATTTCATTAGCATTTTTAGATGAGATTGATGATACAGGTCAAATTAACAGTTCAGACTATTCAGCGCAAACACCAAGATTATGTACAGTCATACAAAATGAGCTTGTATCCGCAGGCATAGGGGACTTATACGCCAAGTACGAAGTATCAAACAAACCTTTTACTAACATATTAGGATATACCTCTAACTTTGATGTAAAGGCATTTGAGGGAACAGACTTAACCTTTGAAGGGTTAGGGCAATGTAAATCATACTACTTTGAGATAGATCGCCCAGGCACCGTATACGTAGAAGATTATACGAGTGGATGGAATACATTAGCTACGATAACTTCGACAGCCACAGGGCAGTTTACAGCGTATAAAGGGGTAGTCACTCCGACAGCAGGAGCGGTAAAGTCAAGATTACGGTTTAGTGGTACATATTATTACCTTTGCATTAATCGTGCGCTATTCAACATACCTTTTGCACTTGCAGCAGATGTGCCGATATACGCACCTTGGGTTAAAAAGACTATGCCGGATGACTTTAAGAATGTTACACAGATTATCAATGAGTATCCCGAAAGACAGTACAATAAAGACTCCGGTTATAAATGGGAAGGTCGCAATGAATTATATATTAACTATTACTATGAAGGTAAAGTCAGAATAGAGTATAAGCCGGTACCAGTAACATTAACAGCCTTGACCGATACAGTGCAGGTAGATGATCTCACAGCAACCGCAGTAATGCCTTATGGGTTGGCGGCGTTGTTATCCACAGCCAGCGATAAATCTGTGACGAACTATTTTGAGGACAAATACGCAGAAGCAAAAGCTAGAGCGGTCGTAAAACAACCATCAGGCGAGAGTAATATTGCGGACTACTATAACTCTCAGTTAGGAGGTTAAACCATGGCGAAATTAGATTATGTACCGTTGGAGCAATGGGAACTAAGCCAAATAAACGGTGGTATATGCCTGGAAGATTTGGAAATGAAGCTTCTCGACAATCAATCTCCTAACATGACAGACATGTGGTTTGCAGAAAGAATCCTGACTAAACGCTGGGGGCAGGAGGAATTCGGTACAGCCTTAGAAGTCGCAACAGTCTATCAAGCTTATAACGAGCTATACAAGGGCTATATCGTATTCCATAGAGGAACTAAACTATACAAGAAGGACCCGTCAACAGGGACAGAGACGGAAATATATACCGGATTAGCTGCTGCAAAAGGCAGTTTTTTTAATTTCAACGATATTCTGTATTACATAAACGGCACAAATTACATTCAGTGGAATGGTACAACAGCAACAACGATTACACCATATATACCTACTGTTATTTTGAACAGAACAGATACCGGCGGTGGCGATTTTAACGAAAGTTTTAATCGCATTGGAGCAGGGTTTATTTATGCCTTTGTAACCGATAATGTTAAAACATCTTTTCCCATGGACGCGAATTTAGATGCAACCGCAATCGTAGGTTCGCTTGATGCCGGGGTGACATTCGACAAGGTAGAGACAACACACTTCACAGTCAACCGTACAACCGGAGTAGTTACATGGCTAGTAGCACCGCCAACAGGTACAAACACTATGCGTATAAAGGCGTATAAGACCGATACAACCATTGAAAACACAATCAAGAACTGTAAGTATGCTATAGACTTTGGCGGCAGGAATGACACAAGGGTATTCGTAGCAGGGAATGGGACGAACAATATTTATTTCTCAGGGCTATTAGACCCTACATACTTCCCCGAAAGTAATTTCAAGCCTATTGGTTCAAGTGGTGATGTTTATGGACTAGGAGAGCAATACGACACTCTGATAGTGTTTAAGAGCACTGAAATGTTCGGCGTGGAGTATGATTCAACACAAAGTACTCTATTCTCATCATTCCCGATTAATAGGGCTATAGGCTGTGATATGCCTTGGACAATACAACTTATTAACAATAAATTAACATGGTGCAATACCTATTTAGGAGTTCATACGCTTGTGTCTACAGATATAGAAGATGAGCGAAATATCCAGCAGATATCTAGGAACATCAATGGGAATAGCAAAAGAATCGGACTTCTGGATGAATCTAATTTGGGAAGTGCATCAAGTTATGATTTTGAGGGCATGTACTGGCTGTGCGTAGGTAATAAAGCATGGGTATGGGACTATCTATTGACACCATACAGTAGCACAGGAACCCCAGAAGCAGATCAAAAGATATTGTCATGGTTCCCACTTACGAACATTAACGCATCATGTTTTTTTGACAATGCAGGGACGCTTTATCACGGGGATAGAACCAACGGGAAGATAACCAAATTCACAACCAATAGGAACGATTTCGGGAGTGAAATCAACGGAGTATGGAGAAGTCGGGTATTGGATTTTGGATTGTCTAACTGGCTGAAGACCGTAACAAAATTGTGGTTTAATACTACGGCTTCAAGTGGCGCAACAATCATATTTAAAATCCTTGATGATAGTTCAGTTGCTATTACGACTAAAACGATACCGGCAGGACAAATAGCTGATTTCAGTTGGGCAACATTAAATTGGGCGGCTTTTACATGGGCAGTCACAAAATATGCAAAGACAATCTACATCAACAAAAAGATCAAAAAGAAAGTGTATTTTCAGATTGAATTTAGCAACAATGTAATGAATGAAAACTTAGCAATAATGGATTTAAAGATACAATATCGAAAAGATAAGGAAGTGAAATAAATGGCTTTAACTAAAATGAATTTTAGCCCAGCTATAGGGTTGAGAGACACAACAGCATATCCTACGTTACCAGCAAATGAAACGGCAGCCAGGGAACAGATACAAGGAAGATTGGACGAAATACAGGACTTTTTAAATGATACTATGACAGTTGAAGTTGATGCGCATTTGGCTGAAACTACGCAAAAGTTTAGCGAGGTTGATGCAGATTTGATTGAAATTAATACAGATTTGGAAAACAAAAAATATAAAGTATCAGCATTAGCAGGATTGTCGCTACAACTTGACATGGAAAATCGAAGTTGTGCTATGCAAGTTCTTGGAGATTCTACTGGCGATGGTTCTACGGATTGGGTATATTTGCTTGCTGATTGGTTAGCAGACAATTATCCTGATTGGAATATAGTCTATAGGCTGTGGTCTGATGCATCGCAAAATTATTTAGCACCGGCTATATTTAATGATCCAGCGGCAGGACTAACGAAAATTGGAGGTGGCACAAATACAAGAATATATCCAATAGCAAGTACAGTACACATAGTAGGAGATATGGATATAGCAGTCAAACTCAGTTTGCCTGATTGGTCACCATCGGTAGCCGTAACACCTGTAGCAAAATACAATTCGACTGCTGGTACACGAGGATGGTATTTTTCAATCCTGACTGATGGTAAATTAAGTTTTATATGGTCAAATGATGGCACAGCATTAAATACTCACACATCAACAGTTGCTTTGTCATTTATTGCAGATGCGGTTAAATGGGTTAGAATGACCTATGATGCAGATAACGGCGCAGGTGGTTCTAATGTTACTTTTTATACATCGGACGATGGTATAACATGGTCTCAACTTGGTGATGTGGTAACTGTAGCAGTTACAGGTGGAGTGTTTGATTATGCAACTGATTATACTATAGGTGGCAGGGGCATAAATGGTGAAGTATTATCCACTGGTGGATATATTTATGAGTTGTACGTAAAAGATGGAATTGACGGTCATTGTATAGTACCTGTAATGCCAGATTTGTGGAATGACAGAGGAACTGGATTAAGCCATGTCGTATCTGGAGCGCCCACATTGACGATAGTTAACGGTTCAAAAAGTGGAGCAAATTTAGCGTATTTAGGAGACACAACTCGTATAAAAAAATTAACTCCTGATTATGGTCAGTCTGTGGTGTTTTTATCTGACTCACACAATGAAGGTTATAACATTAATAAATTTTTTCGTGTCGCATACGCAGCTATGATTGATACTATAGCTAACAGATTGCCACAAGTGCCAACGGTTGCAATTGCTCAAAATCCACAGTTGCCTGCATCACCGATGTACAAGGAACATGCTGTAAGACGGGCAAATATATTTGAGGTTGCAAAAATAAAAGGTTGTGAGGCAATAGATGTTTATGGAGCTTTCCCGGCAGACCCAACACCATACATGGCTGACAGTGTGCATCCTAATGCAGATGGTTCAACTTTGTGGCGTGACACTATTATTGCAGCAATACCATAGTACAGATACGGAGGGGAATATATGATATATATAAGTAAAAATGAGACATGTGACCATTGTAATAAGCACATAGATGAAGTTGAAGTAATACATGGTTTTGTATATGATTTTTTTAATTGTCCTCATTGTAATAAAGAGAATAAAAGAGAGTAGGGCAGATAAGGACATTATTACGCAATAAGAGCCTATAATCTAGGCTCTTTTATATTCCCTATAAATAGTAAAGTTAAAAAAGAACCCAAATAAGGGTTCTTTTTTTATGGAGGTGAATTATATTATGGCATTAACAGCAACAGAAAAAGCCGCGATACAAGCAGATGCATCTAAAAGTGGTAAATATGTAGGCATGTCTTGGGATGAAGCAGAAAAGGAATATCGGTCTGCACAGAGTACCCCTACAACCACACCCAAACCCGCATCTAAATCCGCATCGACAAGTTCATCATTAGATACAGACAAGAAGGGATGGTATGTAACACCGGAGGGTAAACACTTAAACCCTAAATATTACGACAAATACGGCAACAAAATAACTGGCGGTATTTCTGGCGGTTCCAATAATGGCAATTCAAACGACAGGCTAAAAGAAATAGAAAGGCTTAAAAAGCAACGCAATCAACCGATAACTCAACCAACAGCACAACCACTTGCTAGTGAAGCAAGTACTATAAGCCAATCATACGATGATCAAAAAGCTGCATTAATCGCTTCAATCAAAGAAAAGATAGCGCAAGGTGTGCAAGGACAAAAGAACATTATAAGTCAAGCACCGCAGACATATAACCCATTACGGCAACAGGCATCAATTGAAAGTGCTAGAGGGCTAACTACATTAAAGGAAACCCTAGCCAATCAGGGAAATCTAGGAGCAGGATTAGGCAGACAAGAGATTATACAATCAGGAGCACAGGCACAGAATGTTCAGAATGATATCAACCTGCAGCAGCAGAATATCATAAACCAGGCTAACCAACAGATACAAACGTTAGAGTCAGAAGGGCGTATGTCAGAAGCACAAGCCATATCAGACAACGCTATGGCTAAACTACAGGCTTTGATTGAATCCAACAGAAGGGCTGAGGATGTATCCTATAGGGATAAGACATTTGCATACCAGCAGAAACGGGATAAAATCGAGGATGAATACAGGCAAGGACAACTAGACTATCAACAGGCACAAGACGAATTAGACAGAATAGACCAAGAAGAGCAGGAAGAATACAATAGGAGCAGGGACACTGCATCGGATGAACAATATCAAAGTGAGCAGCAACGGCTAGTACAGGATGCAGCACTTGAAAACGCTATTGCATCCATAGGAGCTTATTCAAATGACTATCAAGCTGAGATAAACCGCAGACAAGCATCGAACCCTAACGACCCGTTTATACCATTCCTACAAGCTGCAAGGAATGAAAAGATAGCACAGCAGAAAGCCAATGCAGATGCCTCAGCAGGGCAAACATACAAGAATGCATACAACCTATGGCTACAATCGGGCATAGCAACAGCACAGATAGCTGCTATTTTGGGTATACCGGTAGGAGCAAAGACACTTGATAAGCAAAAGGCCGATGCTACTAGAACAAGTAGTTCGAGTAGTTCGAGCAATGGATTAAGTTGGTAAAGGAGGTCATACAATGCCTACACAAGAACAAGCAGCAAAGGCATGGGCCTATGGCAATAAGGGTAAAGCATATTATGATAAGCTTACAGACGAACAGAAAAAAGCCATGTGGCAGTATGGCTATGACAGGAAATTAGTCGATGTAAACAAATTGGGGGCAGGAGCAAAAGCGGAGTATCAAAGGTATGTTAACCCCTCAAAGCCTGAGTATGCAATGCAAGCAAGCATAGTGCAAGCACAACCAAAGCAGTATTACCAAACACAAGGGGAAAAACTTTCGTCAACGATTACCCCAAGCATAGTTAGAAACATGGTAAGCCAAAGTCCTGAACAAATAATAGCAGACCAAAGAAGGAAATTGAGCGAGCAAAGGTTAGAAGGGCTAACACCTCAAATTAAACCGCAGATAGCGCAGCCACAGTTGCCACAACAGACTAATATAAGAGGCAAGGCAGTAGTGCAACAAGGTAAAGTACCTTTAAGGAAGGAAAGCACCCCTCTATTTGACCCTGTAAAAGCTACAGGAGGACTTGCACTAAATACACTAAGTACAATCAACAGTGTGCTTCAGACTCCTGCTACTATGGGCAAATATGGCACAGAAGAAATGGCAAAAGCTAAAGCAGAAGGTAAAAGTCCTATAGGTGGGTTATTGAGAGGCTATGCAACAGGATTAGGCAAGGCTATAACCAATCAAGATGCTGCGGAGAATATAGAAGTGCTAGAAGGAGTTGCACCTAAGACCACGACAGCACTTAAGAAGAATTTCCCGAAGACTTATAACGTTGCATCAACCATAGTAAACATGTTCGGCGTAGACGATCTAACGGCCGTTGGATTACTTGGAGATATTGCCAAAGTGCGCAAACTTAATCAAGGTATCAACACTACGGCCGACCTTGCGAAAATGTCTCAGGCAGGCATAAAAGATGCTGAGAAAGTAGCAAAACTTATGCGTGAGAATCCCGATATCGTCAAAGCAGTAGACAACCTACCGCAGAGTGAGCTTGACAATATAATGTATGTGGATCCATACGGCAATGTTAGAAAAACCCCGGGAATGGATTTGCAACTCGAAGCACCGAAACAGAGTTTGCCAAAGGTAGACGAGTTTAAGACATTGACAAAGGAAATAATTCCAGACGCCTATCATGGTTCTACTAATGCGAAAAATATTAAAGAAATAAAGCCTTCTCTCGGCGGGGAACTAGGGGAAGGTTTTTATTATACCAAAAATAAGGAATATGCTAAAGAATACACCAAAAGCCCACATGCTCCTACCTCGCCAAATGCAGGAGTTTTAGACTTGAACACTGAAAAGCTAAACATAAAAGAAATAAGTAAGGATGAATATTTAAAAGAACGTAGCAAATTTTACGACCAAGAACAAGCGTTAAATGGCGGAGAATGGGATGCAAATGTAGCTAAAAGAGCAGAAGATAAACTGATTAAAAAATATGAATCAAAAGGCTATGACGGGTTGCATGTAGGAAACGAACAGCAAGGGGTTGTGTTTCCTAACAGTATTGGCAAAATACAAAGAAGTGGAGCACAAACCCTAAAACCCAATAAGCCTATTCAGTCAGCCTTAGATGCTAGACTAAATAAACCACAGATAGCACCAAGTAAAAATATTGATGCACCCTTTAGGTTAACCCCTGCTGAACAAGCAAGAATAAAACCTACAAGCGCAGAACCCAAGTTAACGCAAAGCGACCTGTTTAAACAGCCTACAATCGCACAAACTCCATCTAGTGGTATAAATGCATTACCAACAGCTAAAACAGCCGGAGAACCGCCTATAGCGAAGCCTGGCGGTATACCTGGCGCAGAAAAACCACTTTCGTTCCCACAAACAATGAAAGTATCGGATAACACGGCACCTGAGTTGAAAAAGTTGATAGAGGACAATCCATTGTCATACAAGCCTATCAATAACCCTGACACACTGAAATATGCACAGGAGCTTGTGGACAAAAACTTTGATGCTGCAAAGGCACTTGTTAAGCAGGGGGATAATTTCAATAATGCCACAGAAGCAGCAATGGCACAGGATGTAATTAGGCGTATGCAGAATGAAGCTGCAACAAACCCGGCAAAATGGGACGAAGTATTCGAGGTCATGGAGGCAACATCAAAGAAATACAAGACAGCAGGACAGACGGTACAAACAGCGTCCATGTGGTCACGTATGACACCTGACGGTATGCTTGCATATACCAAGAGAGTATTTGACCAAGCTAACGAAGTATTGCCGCAAGCAAGTAAAGTTAAATTATCTCCTGAGATTGCACAGAGGATAACTGATACCATGACACAGATACAAAGCGCACCTGAAGCGGTACTCGATGTTATTCGTCAACAGGCTGGCGGTAATCTTCCCAACTGGGCCGATAATATGCTTATGTCAAAATCCAACGAACAGCTGAAGGATATCGCAATAGCGCAAGTATTAGCCGATATAGGGGATAAGATACCAGTAAGTGTAGCTAGAAAAATATCTTCCGTACAAGCAATGGGGCAGTTACTTAATGTGAAGACATTCCTGAGGAACATATTGGGTAATACAAGCTTTTCGGTAGTAGAAAACATATCCAACACCTTTGCTGTACCCGTAGATAAAGCATTGTCAAAATTTACAGGTAAACGTTCGCTTGCATTACCACAGCTAAAGGGTAGTTTCAAAGCGGGATTAGATCGCGCTAAAGAATCTGCACTCGATATTAAGCTAGGCATTGACCGAACGGGAGTTATGGAAGGTAAGTACAATGTGCCTGCTGGAAAGACCTTTAAAAAAGGTATTGGTTCAACCTTAGAAAAGACATTGAAGGGAACTCTTAATATACCTGACGAATTTGCAAAAGGTCAAATATACGATAACGTGCTAAAACAGCAGATGAAAGCCGCTAATGTTACAGAAGCAACGAAGGAAATGACGGAATATGCAAATTACAGGGCTTTATATGGGACTTTCCAAGACGAAAGCTTTCCGGCAAGAACGATGCAAGCTGGTAAAGATTTTTTAAACAGAGTTGGAGTTGGGAAAACCATTAGAGGGTCTAGCGGACAAATGACTAAAGAGTTTGGTGCCGGTGACTTAATAATAAAATACACGAGAGTACCAGGGAATATAATATCTCGTGCCGTTGAGTATACTCCAGCAGGGCTACTGAAAATATTAAGCGTAGGTAAAAACACTAAGATCGCCAATAAGCAAGCTGAAATGGCAATGGTAATAGGCAGAGCAGCCACAGGAACAACAATGATTGGGTTAGGTGCTTATTTAAGGAATTTAGGTATATTACAATCAGAAGACAAAGACAGAAGTAAAAAAGCACTATCCCTTGATAGAGCTGAGGGATTAGGCAATTACAAGGTAAACCTAACTGCTATAGATAGGCTGTTGTCAAACCAAGACCCTACTCCGCAAAAAGGTGATGAATTATACTCATACAACTACTTAGAACCTGTGTCGAAAGCTTTTGCACTAGGAGCCATGATTGCGGATGAGGTTGGGAAGGGAACTGGAGTTTTCCAAAAATCTTATGATATCGGAGGTAAAACACTTGACGAAATATTGGATTTGCCAACTTTGACAGTTTTAAGGAAAATGACATATCAGGACGATGTATTTGATGTGATTATGACTCCTGTTACAGAAAGTGCTGGAGGGTTTGTCCCTAGTTTGATGAGACAAACAGCACAGACACTAGACCCAACTGCTAGAGAAACAAAGGGGAAATCTCCGGTTGATACAACCATTAATAAAGTCAAAGCTAACATACCGGGGTTAAGGCAAACATTAGAACCTAGAGTATCGCCGTTTGGACAGGAAATTAAATACCCGGGCGGAGTTGTGCAAAATTTGATTAACCCTAGCCTTAAAAGCGTGTACACTCCTAGCGAAACAACCAAAAAGTTAAAGCAGCTTGAAGATTTGACAGGAGAAAACATTCAGTACCCAATGGACAAGGCACCGGCATATGTCACTGAGAAAAAACAAAAAATAACATTAACTCCTAAAGAAAAGACGGAATACCAAAAATATGCAGGGCAAGAAACCGAAAAAATATACAAACAACTATTACTTAATAAGAATTTAGGCAATTTAAGTGATGCGCAATTACAGACATTAGTAAAATCATTGCAGAAAGCAAACCAAGATGCTAGAGACAAGGCAAAAATGGCATTGATAAAGAAACGGAAGTAAAACAAGTATTGACAAAATAAATAATAAGGATATAATCAGAGCCAATATATACTAATTCACAAATGTAGGATGTTAAAATAAAAAGCGGAGGATGAGTATGAAAAAACATTTGGTTCTGGTTGTTTCCATGTTGGTTTTTGCGTTTAGTTTCGTTACTGTATCATCGGACATAATAGAAGCTCGCTACAGCACTGTAAAGGTTTATATTAATGGAACCCAAATAGAAGGTTCCCCCGTGGTAGTTGATGGGAAAGTTTATATCCCACTAGATGAAACAGTGGATTTGTTGCAGCTAACCCGAGTGGAAGACATTGAAGCACGGGCATTGAAACTTAGCACTTTTCCATCAGTCTCAAAGAAGTACCTATACATTGTAGCAGACAATAAAGAATCGACTTATTTAGGAAAACTTTCTACAAATAAATACGACAAGGAAAGCATATATAATAAATATGGCGATTACGGTAGTGAGTACAAGAAAACATGCATATGGAACCAATATGGCGACTTTGGAGGCGAATATAGCAAATATAGCCCATACAACAAATACACTAGCAACTCGCCAAAGATTTACGATAGCACAGGGAAATATGTTGGCAGACTAACTGTAAACGAAATAACCACGGATGCTATTAACCCTGATACTTTATACAAATACCTGATAGATTTAGGTTATTAAAGATTCAAGCAGAATTAAGGAGCCTCTATTAGGTTCCTTTTCTTTTGCAATAAAATTACATAACAGGAGGTTACACATGGAAGAAAGAGACTTATTTATCAACCTCATAGACCTATCCACTAAGCAGATGGAACAAAGCGATAAATATAATAAACGCTTTTTCCTTCTAACACTCACAGCAATTATAGTTATAACGCTCAGTATGTCAGTGGTGATGATGTACTTCACCAACAACTATTTCCAGACGCCGTATGAATACCCTGAACAATCAGTGACCAACACAAACACTAATACTAACACGAATGGAGGAATTGAATAATGCCTAAAAGAGCAAAACCACCGAAGCCAGCAAAGCCAGCAAAAACAAAGAAAATACCCAAAACACCAAAACCAATAAAATACCCTAAATATTAGAGGTGGAATCATGAGTTGTGAAAATTGTAAATTAGAATCACGAATGGAATCAGTCGAAAGCAGTATCCGGCAGATTAAAGAGGAACATATCGGGCAATTGCTTAAAACGAATGAAATATCAGTAACCTTTGAGTATATCAAGGAGAAATTGGAGAAGCTTGAAGCGAAGATTGACAAGATTACCGAAGCACCGGCCAACCGGTGGAATACAGTCATAAGTACCATAATATCAGGAATAACGGCCGCCATAGTAGCGGCTATTATGTTGTCTATTTTGAAATAGGAGGAAAGAAAATGAAAATAGTAGAAAGATTGAGAAACAAAGTATTTCTTACATCACTGGTAGCTCTTATAGTAATGGTGGCAAAGCAGTTTAATTTATTTGAAGTGCCGGACAACTGGGAAACATTGCTTAACTCAGTATTGGCATTGTTTATCATGCTTGGAGTAGTTATCGACCCAACAACGCCAGGCATAGGGGATGGTAAGTAATGTTACCTATCACAGAAATGTTGTTAAGGAACCACAACCGGCCTAAAAAGAAGCTTATACAGCTTAAAGGCATAGTCATCCATTATACAGGCAATACAAGCCACGGAGCAAATGCAGCTGCTAACAGGAACTTTTTCAACTGTACCAGTAGTTCCGTATCAGCTCACTATATCGTAGATGATAAGCAGATAATCCAATGCATACCAGATGATGAAGTGGCATGGCATGTAGGAGCTAAAAAGTATGTGGTATTAGGTGAAATATTGAGAGTAAAGCCATATTCACCGAATTACTATACTATAGGCATAGAAATGTGCGTGAACTCAGATTCGGACTGGAGCAAGACATATGCTAATACAGTGGACCTGGTAAAACATCTATTGCAGAAGCATAAGCTCACAGTAGATAATCTTTACAGGCACTACGATATAACCGGAAAAGAGTGTCCTAAAATGATGGTGCCGGGCGGAGAATGGGAGAAATTCAAAGCAAGCGTTTTAAATGCCCTACAGCGCGTTGAAATAATGTTCAAGGGCAAATACCTTGCTATACCACTTAAAATCGAACAGGGCGTGTCCTATGCTCCCGTACGGGCATTGTGCGAAGGTATGGGGTATACAGTAGTTTGGGACAACGATAATAAGAGAATAATTATTGATTAGGGAGTAGAAATACTCCCTTTTTTTATTCCTACTTAAAGTATTGATTACTGTTAGTACTCCATGTTGGTAAAAGTCCATATGATCTTATAGTTATTCGGATATATAATAATCTTCTCAATAAAAATGCCGATAAATTCCCTCTTCTCTTCCAGATTCCCAGCTTCGAATATATTTTTGCTATCCTTTAACAAGTCTTCCAAAATGCTAAAATCCTTTTCCTGATATTCTACAATTTGTTTTTGGAGCATGTCCCTTTCACCGTTCAACTTATCCAATCTACCATTTAACGCATTTAAAGGCGTTTTGCCGAGTTGATACAAGTCAACGACTCTTTCTATCTGCAAGTCAATTTCCTTTATCCTAGACTCTATTACGGTGTTAGGATTAGTATTAGATTCTATGGACAAGTTCTCTATATCTCTTTTATAATCTAAGCCAAAGATTCTATCTTTTATTATATTATCAAATTCAATACAATTCATATTTTGGTTTTTACAGGACGGGTCCACAATCATATGTTTCGCTTTTTTACTCCTGGAGTAGCAAGCGTAATATTTATAATTATTATCCTTATAGTATGTATTATGCTGTACGCCATATCTAGCTCCGCAGTTGCCACAATATAAAAACCCTCCAAGCAGAGAGTTGTAGTTTTGTGACCGCCTTATAAATTTGCTGCGTTTATCCTTCACCATTTCAAATTCTTCAACCGATATGATAGCATCATGCTTCCCTTCATAATCCTTTATTCTACCGCAGTAAACTGGGTTATCTAGTACATCTGCAATGGTAGTAGAATATGACCAGTCACCATATTTGTTCTTATATTTGCCTTGCATGATTCTTGATATTTTATTTATTCCATTGCCTTGCAAATACAACTTAAATATTTCCTTTATTTGCAAGGCTTCATATTCATTAATGACTAGTTGCCCATTAGCGTAATCGTATCCTATAGGGATGAAGGGACCACCATGAAACAAACCCGACTTCTCCCTCTCAACCTGTCCCATAATCGACCTCTCCCTTATATTCTCACGTTCCAACTGAGCAAATACAGATAATATACCTATCATTGCCCTTCCAAAGGCTGTAGTAGTATCAAAGCTTTCATTCATAGATACAAAGTCTACATTGTTTTTCAAAAATACATCTTCTATAAGGAAGAGAGTATCTTTCTGACTTCGGCTGAGCCTGTCCAACTTATACACAAGCACAATGTCAAAGTTGTGGATATCCTCTATCAATCTTTTCATTCCCGGTCGGTCCAGGTTACTTCCGGTATATCCAGGGTCAATATATTCTGCTGCCAATGTCCAGCCTTTAGCGTCACAATAGCTTTTAAGGCGTTCTTTTTGTGCCTGTATGCTATACCCATCAACTGCCTGTTCGTTCGTGCTGACTCTAATGTATACCGCTACTTTCTTCATTTTTGCCTCCCAAATAAACAAACAATAATGACAAACCATATGAAATTACAACCGCATAAACAGAAACCGAATATTTAGTGAAAAACGTTCCTGACAATGTCTTAGCTTCAAGTATCCAATATATTTGCGATACCACTGGGAAAACTAAAGTCAGTAATGCGGCGATAAACCCGCTTACGTTAAAAGCAATCAATATAGTCCATAAATGGACTGCTAAACCACCCAACCCCGTTACCCAATATAAGATAGCACCCAAAATTAAAAGTGTTTTTCTCATACTTTTTTATTCCTCCTTTGTTTAGATATAAATTCTTCTACTTGTATCCTTTCATCTTCCGTTAAATTATCTTCGTATCCATCCTCCTTATGAGCAGCTAATGCTTTAATCCTTCGTGGCTTGTCTTCTTTATATGTACCCAATAAGGTTTTAGCCATATGTATTAAGGAATCGATTTGCACTGTGTCTAGTTGTGCGGCTATGTCGGCTAACGCTTTGACTTTATCAGGGTATTTTTCTTTTTCCGGCACTTCACCCAACAATTCAGATACAGTCATCCTAAACACATCAGCAACTAGCACCACATTATCTATTGTTATGTTCTTAGTTCTTCGATTTAAGTAATCTCTTATTGTTGCAGTCGGTATATTTGTGCGTTTCCCCAGTTCGTAATAAGTCATATTATCGTGGTTTTTCATTTCTTCCCATATTCGGCTAACTAAATCCATCGGTAAACCTCTCTCATATTATATATCGAAATTCCACCACTAAAATAACACAATATATTGCGAAATGTCAAGGAAAACGAAGCAAATTAAATATAAATAATTATAATCTTGATTAATTGGTGAAAATCCACTAAAATGGAAGTTTACACGTTAGTGAAAATCCACTATACTAAACACATAAGGCAAAACAAAAGGACAAGCCAAACAAGAGAGGAGGTGAAAATATGAAGAATACGGAAGAGCGCAAAAAAATAGCCATAGAGGTAGTGAACCTCATGGCTGAAAAAAATGCAACACTTACTGAAGCAGAATTCATATTTTATGAAGCTTTAAATCTCATAAAAGGTTCTGCTCCCGCAGTAAAAATGGAGGGCTAATCCCTCCTCGGTAATCCCAGGGTGAAGCATTGAATCAAATCATTTTTGACTACGCACATTGGCCGCAGGATTGGAAATACACTCAACAATTCCCATCCATTAGCCAAAAATCGATTTGCTTCAACTTCGTCGTATACCGTTTTTACCTCAGATACATTTATAGGTAAAACGCTCAAATAAATCACCTCCCTTCATGTAAATTTTACCACACATAAGGGACAAGCAAAATAAAAAGTGCTCCGAAGAGCACCTTGCTAGTTAGGTGTAGAACGTCGATGTTCAGGAACTTTTGTGCCGTCGGCTTTCTCGTAAGCTTTGACAACAACAATCTTTTTAGTCTGAACACCACGGACAGACGATTTAGTCTTAGCCATATTATCACCTCCTTGCCACAAGGCAACATACGGCGTATACACCTAGCTCCTTAAATTATAACGCAAACTCGAAATAATGACAAGCTAAAAGAAAGGGGGAAATTATCGTTGGACAAGCTAGTATTTTTAGAACCTAACGACATAAAAGAAGAACCTTTCACAACATCAGAAGTAATAGCTGAACGCGGGAAAGTAGAGCATAAAACGGTAACAGATTTGATTAATCGGTACAAAGATGATTTGAAAGAATTCGGCGAGGTGCGATTTAAAATCGCGTTTAACCCAAAAACTTCCAGAAACTACAATGTGTATCAACTTAACGAACAGCAAGCAACCTTACTAATAACCTACATGCAAAACACACTGCCAGTAAGGAAGTTTAAAAAAGCACTTGTGAAGCAATTCTACATTATGCAAAAGGAACTTAACAGCCGCAGAGTAACAAGACAGATCGCCAAACAATCCAGAGAAGCATTAACAAACGCTATACAGGCACTGCCAGAAAGTCCGCATAAGGCAATGAAGTACAAACACTTTACAGACCTAGTATACAAAATAGTATTCGGCAAGAACGCAAAGCAGCTCCGGAATGAATACGGCATAACAGAAAAAGACAATTTGAGGGACCGGTTCACGGTAGAAGAAAATAGCCGGATCGAAAAGCTTGAAAATCAGATAAGTGTACTGCTTGACCTTGGGTATGACTATAGTTCTATCAAGGAAGAGCTAAACAAGAAGTACTTAGAGAAAGCAATATAAATAAAGGAGAGATAAATATATGAATACAGGCGAAAAAATCACAGCAGCAAGAGAATCAAAAGGCATGACAAGATATGCATTAAGCAAAAAGACAGGGATACCATACTCCACATTAAAGGATGCAGAATCAGGGCGTGTGCAGATAACATTCAAAAATATGTTGCTTGTATGTAAGGGCCTCAAAATGTCTATCAAAAGATTTGTGGATTAGGAGGCAAATATGGAACAGAAACCATATCCAAAAGAAATTCAAAAGAAACTTTATATATTGGCCTTAAGAATAGCAGAAAGGCTAGAAAATGAAAGGAGTAATACATGAACGAATTACAGATTTTCAATTACAGCGAGAATCAGGTAAGAACAGTTTTAAAGGATGGACAACCCTATTTTGTGGCCGTTGATGTATGTGGAGTATTGAATCTTAGTAATACATCAGAATCAATAAAAGGTCTCGACGATGACGAAAAAAGCACCCTAAGAATTACTGAGGGTGGTCCGGAAGCTAATATAATAACAGAATCCGGGTTATATTCCCTGATTATCAGAAGCAACAAGCCGGAAGCAAAGAAATTTAAGAAGTGGATAACCGCAGAAGTATTACCAACCATACGCAAAACTGGCGGTTATGTATCAAACGACGAAATGTTTGTAGCAACATATCTCCCATTTGCAGACGATACAACAAAAACCATGTTCCGTAGCACACTTGAAACCGTCAGAAAGCAAAACGAACTGATTCTAAAGCAACAGAAAGAAATCGAATACAAAGAGGACGTAATAATTAATCTAATTGACGAAGTAGAACTGTCAGAGAAACGACAAGTATTAAACCGGGTAGTAAGGCACAATGGAGCAAACTTCCAAGAACGATGGAAAGAACTTTACAGGCAGTTTGAAATGAAATACCACATTGACATTAACAAGAGGATGAAATCCTACAACGAAAGTCATAAACCCAAAATGAAAAACAAACTTGATTACTTGGACAAGGTTATGGATAAAGTCCCGGAGCTTTACGAAATCGCCTGTAAACTTTACGAGAATGACGTAAAAGAACTAACAAAACAAATGTATCAAATTAACGAAGCAGTATAAGGACAAGTATAGAAAGGAGGGAGTATGAAACCATATCCAACCGAGATACAGAAGAAATTATATCTGCTGGCTTTAAGGATAGCGGACAAGAGAAAACAAGCCTAATAAATATAAGGAGGATACATAAATGAAGAAGTCAGATTTAAAAACAGGAATGATGGTTGAGTACAACAACGGAAAGTACGGCATCGTGTTAAAAAGTGTAGAGACAATGACTTATGGGGTGCAAGACCTTTTTATTGCTAATGAAAATGGATTTATGACAGGCTCTGCATATGACGAAAATTTAATTTGCCGTGGTAATGCAAATAGCTCATACACAATTTTAAAAGTATACTCTAGTGCAGGCGAAAATAACATGCTACGGTTAACCCTCGAAGGAAGAACATTATTGTGGGAACGTGAACCAAAACCAGTAGAAATGACACTGGAAGAAGCATGCAAGAAACTTCGTGACACAATGGGTAAGCCTGTAAAAATAACTATATAAGGGGGATTAACTCAATGAGTACAAATTCAAATAGTTCCAGTTCAAGCACAGGTATAGGCTTCACGGGGTTATTGACAATAGTATTTATCACATTAAAACTCTTAGGAAAAATAACATGGTCCTGGGTATGGGTACTAAGCCCAATATGGATTGCCGCCTTAATAGTCGTAGTTATATTGGCGATTGTAGCAATAGTAACCTTACTAAATTAGGGCGGTGATGCCATGTTACGCAAAATGGTAGAAGCAAAGGTAGGCTACATACCGCCGAGTCTCTACAAAGAAGCTTTGGCAGTAGCAAAAGTAGATATAAAGGCACATAGATACGCAGGGTGTAAGGACTTCGACACTAGGAGCAAGCCGCAGCAGTTGGAATACATAGCCTATACAATGGCGGTTTATATCATAATGTGTGAGAGAATTTAGGAGGGGCAGCAATGAATAAAGACAAGCTATACACCATCTTAGTATGGATAACCTTAATAATACTTTATGGGATAGCAGGGACAATAGATTATGCGAATATCATCGGATAAAAAAAGAAAGCCCTTGCAGGGGCTAAAGAAAATAACTCAACAATATTAAAACATATATAAGGGGGTAAAGTCAAATGTTAAAAGCGGATTACATAGGGGAAAGACCAAGTGTAGACATAGAACGAACAAAGTGGCAAACGAACAACCAAGTAACAATAACCATATCGGAATTTGAAATATCTCTAGATGAAGCAGACGCAAAGGAGCTGCTTGACGGTCTGGAGGAAACATTAATACCGTGGGAAGATACAAGGTCAGGGCTTGAAAGTAAGATTGAGGATTTAAATGATGAAATAGAAAAGCTGACAGCCTTATTAAAAGAGTACGAAGAAGGTCGGGCGGTGATGTAAATGCAACCCTCAGAACTCACAAGTGACGGTTTGCTCCTTGCATACTACGGCAACATAAAACAGCAAAGGGAACTCAGAGCAAGGCAAAAGGAGCTTGAAATAGAGCTTGAAAAGCGTTACGGCTTACTATCGGATAAGTTTAAGCGTGGAGAAGTAGATATAAAAATTGAAGGAGGAAATGAATAATGGCTATTATAGCAAAGGCTGAAAATGGAAGTGGATTCACACCAATACCAGAGGGGGTACATACGGCGATCTGCTACGCAATAATTGATCTAGGAATGCATTACAGTGAAAAGTTTGGTAAGACCTCACACAAAGCATTAATAATGTGGGAGCTGCCGGATGAAAAAATAGAAATTGATGGAGAAGAAAAGCCAAGGGCAATAAGTAAAGAATACACTTTATCACTTAGTGAAAAGGCTAATCTTAGGAAGGATTTACAGGCATGGAGGGGCAAAGCATTTACTGATGAAGAACTGTCCGGCTTTGATATGCAGAATGTTCTAGGTAAAGGCTGTCAACTTCAAGTAATACATACAGAGGCAAACGGAAAAACCTACAGCAATATAGTGTCAATAATGGGATTGCCAAAGGGTATGAAGTTAGACGAACCGTATAATCCAATAACATATTTTGATTTGGATGAACCTGATGCACTAACCACAATAGGGAATCTTCCGGCATGGGTACAGGACAAGATAAAAGCTTCTGAAACATACAAGAACATGTCAGACTTCCATCCTGCACCAGAGGAAGAAGATGGGTTGCCATTTTAATGGACAGGCAATGTGCGGAATGTGGCTCCCAGTACTGTATCGAAAAGCATCATGTATTTGGAGCTGCAAACCGCAAAATATCTGAAAAATATGGGTTTGTAGAGGACTTCTGCCCTTCTTGTCATAGAGAGAACAGTAAGGATAAGAAGGGGATTCACTTCAACAAAGCAATGATGTTGAGGTATAAGCAGAAGCATCAAAGGATATTTGAGGAACAGTTCGGGCATGAAGCCTGGATGGAATTGATAAGGAGAAATTATCTTTAAGGGAGGGGTAAGTAGTGGAAGTAACAGCAATAAACTCTGAATTAATAGATTGCATAAAGAACCTACGACAGAGCAGCGAGAAAATATTCAAACTGGCACAAGAGAAAGCAGAGGCTGAAAAAGAATATCGAAAGGCTTTAGCAATAGAAATATTAACTCTCAAAGAAGCTAAACACCCTACTACACTTATCCCTGATATTGCTAGAGGGAACACCAGCGAGTTGAAATTCAAAAGGGATTTAGCAGAAGCGAAATACAACTCAGCCAGGGACTTTATCGAAGCTCAACAAACAGCCATATCAGCTTATCAGAGCATCTTAAGGTATCAGGAGGAAGCGTAAGCTGCCTACTTACTGGCAGTTTCTAACTCCCGCTCTACAATGTAACATATTTCAGCAGATCGCAACTGGATAAAAAGAGGAATGCCGCATTTGAGGACAGGCAATGTAATTAGATTTGATGTTTCAGAGGTTGAAAGTTGGATAAGGAATAAAGAGGGTGAGTAAGTGAAAGAAGTCTTCTATTTTTCACATGATTATACAGCAAGAACCGACCCTAAAATAATGCAAATGAGAAGCGTATACGACGGTCAGGGATACGGTTGGTATTGGATGCTGGTGGAAATGTTGTACGAGGAGCCAACGCATAAATTAAGCATGCAGGGTAAATACGTTTGGAATGCGTTCGCATTGCAAATGAATGCCACCGCAGAAAATATAGAAGCGTTTGTGAAAGATTGCATATCCGAATTCCATTTATTTGATTCAGACAATGAATACTTTTGGTCGGATTCAGTAAGTAGGAGAGTACAAGAACGAGAAATGAGGTCAGAAAAGGCTAGGGAAAGCGCAAACAAACGTTGGAATACCAGCAAGTCTATGCAACCGCAAAGCGATGGCAATGCGAACGCATCGAAAAACGATGCTATAAAGGAAAGGAAAGGAAAGGAAAGGAAAGATAATAATAGTGGGGCAAGCCCACAGAAATTCACTCCACCAGATTTAGAAGAAGTAAAAGCATACTGTGAAGAACGTAATAACAATGTGGATGCAGATAAATGGTATAACTTCTATGCCTCTAAGGGATGGATGATAGGCAAGAACAAAATGAAAGACTGGAAACGTGCTGTAATGACATGGGAGAAAGGAGATAGGAATGGAACCAATAAACAACCTGATGGGCAGAGTGAACCGGCTAATGCAAATGTCAAAAAGCCAAGATGGGCAGCAAGCGAAGCCGTCCTATGAATGCGAATTATGCAGAGATAGAAGGGTAATTGAAGAAGGGGACATGCTAAAGGAATGTATCTGTGTGGCAATGAAACGATACAATGAAATGCTAGATCGTAGCGAGTTTAAAGGCTTAATACAAAAATATAGCTTTGAACAGTACGAGCCTAAAAACAAAGAGCAGGAGCTTGCCTTAAGGATAGCACGGAAGTACGTTGAAGATTTTGAAAACATACGCACCCAAAGAAGTAATAGTATAGCTTTCTTGGGGCAATCAGGGTCAGGGAAGACGCACCTATCAACATGTATCGGTAAAGGGTTATTAGATAAGCGGGTGCCAGTAAGATATATGAGTTACATAGATGATATCCAAAAACTTAAAATGGCGAAAACAAAAAGCTTTGATGATCCAGAACTTTATGCAAGAGAAATTAATAAATATAAGAGCGCGCCGGTGCTAATAGTAGATGAATTATTTAAGACCAAAGAAAGCGAATATGCAAGGATATCTTCTCCGGACATAACAATAATGCTGGACATATACAACTACTTCATTGCAATGGGCAAGCCGATAATTACTAATTCGCAGAGGACAATAAGCCAGTTGAGGGATATTGATGAAGCTTTAGCAGGGCGAATAGTTGAAATGTCTGAGGGTAGAGTAGTTGAGTTTGTAGGTAAGAATTTGAATCATAGATTTAGAGATTAGCTTAATGATAGGTTGAGGTGATAGAAATGAAAATAGGCTTAATAGATGTGGATGGTCACAACTTCCCAAACCTTGCACTAATGAAAATATCAGCATGGCATAAACAACAAGGTGATGAAGTAGAAATGGTTTTCCCTATGAGTCACTATGACAAGGTATATATGAGTAAGGTATTTGATGATTCGCCGGACTTTGAAACTTGCATAAATGCTGATGAAATTATACAAGGTGGTAGGGCATACGATAAAAAACTTAAATTACCGCCAGAAATTGAAAGCATGTATCCTGACTATGATTTATACGGAATTAAAGATACTGCATATGGGTATTTAGTAAGAGGTTGTCCGTGGAGTTGCGATTTTTGCGATGTACAAAACATAGAAGGTAAAGTTGCTTATAAGGTAGCCGATTTAAATCAGTTTTGGAAAGGTCAAAAGGAAATAAAACTGCTCGACCCTAACACTCTCGCTTATAACGGTCATATGGAACTGCTTGAACAATTAGCAAATAGTGGAGCGTGGGTAGACTTTACTCAGGGGGTTGATGCGTGGCTATTGACGTTTGAAAATGTTGAACTGTTAAGCAAAATAAAGGTCAAAATGATTCACTTTGCATGGGACAGGGTTGAGGACACAACGCCATACATGCTATGGCACTTCAAAAAACATACAGATATGGAGTATCAAAGGTTAAAGGTATACGTTCTTACAAACTTTGATACCACGGAGGAAGAAAACTTATACAGAATCTACAAGTTAAAAGAACTCGGCTACGATCCATATGTAATGATATTTAATAAAAAAGAGTTTGTGACAGAAAAAAACCGTCTCAAACCCATGAAAGAATTACTAAAAAGATTCACAAACGAGCAAATAGAGCATTTCAAAACAGTTTGGCAAATGCAACGGTGGGTAAACAATAAGCGCATATTCAGAAGTGGACAGGCTGAAACCTTCGAGGATTATCTAAAGGGAGTAAAACCATGACATCATCTATAACCTACGACATGTACAAAGCCCGACCAAAAGAAGTAATATTTCTGCTAGAAGCTTACGACTTAACCACAGATAAAGCGGAGATAGCCAAAGCAAAACGATTATGGCAGCAGGGCAAAAGCATACATGATATAGCAGACAGCTTGCGACCTACACCAAGAGGGCTAAAAGAAACATTTTTATTATTACTACATATGGCTGACAAGGGGATTATCAAGGAGCGTGCGGGCTGTATGTGGGGAATGGAGAGGTAAATGTTTTACTGGAACGCACAAAGAGAAGGTAGACTAAGAAACCTATACAGCCAAGGCATACCACTACATGAAATAAGATTTGCCCTAAGATGCACATATGAGGCATTGAGGGATAAGATAAGCGAACTAGGGCTTGAACGTGGGCTGGCGAAGGTGAGGGAGGAACGCAATGGATAACAGTAATAAAATAATACTTGACCTGTGCGGTGGTACAGGCTCGTGGAGTAGACCATATAAAGAAGCTAGATATGATGTGAGAGTTATAACGTTGCCGGAATATGATGTATTCACATACGAACCACCAAAGGGAGTTTATGGGATACTAGCCGCACCGACATGCACACATTTTTCGTTTTGTAGAACAAACGCAAAAGAACCAAGAAATTTATATAAAGCAATGAATTTAGTGCAAAGATGCCTGCAAATTATATGGCAGCAGCAATACGAACTACAGACGCTCTATAGTAAAAAAACAACTCTCAAATTTTGGGCTTTAGAAAATCCAAGAGGATTTTTGCAAAATTTTTTAGGCAATCCAGTATTGGAATTTTCTCCATATGAATACGGAGATAGTTATAAAAAGAAAACTCACATATGGGGGAATTTTGCAGTACCGTTAAAACATCCAATTGAATGCAATAAGCAAAAGTTTGACCATGTTTTAATGTCTGATTTTAAAGAAAAACATCCCGACGGGTGGGTATACGATAAGGGCTGCGGGTTAACTTACAGACAAGCCTTAAGAAGTATAACGCCACCAGGATTTGCAGAAGCGTTCTTCAGGGCAAACCAATGATTGATAAAGCAATACTACTCTGCACCAGGGACATAGAAAGCATGTGGCGTAACGGAATCCCTCTATCAAAAGCAATACGGCATATGCAATATCTAATCAATCCGCAGGAGGTTAAGCAAGCTAAAGCAGACCTAAAAGCACAGTATGACAGAGGATTAAGGCGTAAACGGATATATATTAAGGGGGTATAAAAATGGGCATATGCAGGACCTGCGAGAATGCCAGGATAATAAACACCGAATGCAACCTCTACCAATGCAAGCTAACAGAAAAGATACTAAGCGGTAACTGTGAGTGCCAAACAGGACAGTATGCAGAGGGGCAAGCGGAAAAGGCAACAAAACCAAGCAAGTACAACAATAAAAAGACTATAGTGGACGGGCAGGAGTTTGATAGTCAGCGCGAGAGCATAAGACATGGGGAGCTAAGACTACTACAACATGCAGATGAGATAACAGCACTTAATACTCAAGTATGGTTTCTGCTGGAGCCGAAAAATGACAAGAACAGAGCAAGCTATTATGTAGCAGACTTTACCTACTATGACCTGAAACGTAAAGAGTTTGTTGTAGAGGATGCAAAGGGAGTAAGGACTCAACTTTTTGTAAACAAGAAAAAAGCTATGTATAACAAATATGGTATTGATGTGCGAGAAGTATAGCTTGGGATGCCATTTAAAACGCACACAGGGGCGCGTGAGCAATTTTTACAGCAAAGGAATAGGATTACCTATAGACATGGGAAAACGGTTTAAAACGATTTTAGGAGGTCAAGAAATGAAAACTAAATTATTAATAGGGTTAGGCTTAATACTTATAGTCTTACTATCCTATGTAATTATGGTGGATATAGAGAAATTGGAGAAGCAAGACAAAATAATTGAGCAATTACAAGTTACATCACAGTAGGAGCCAAACAACCGCATCACCCTAGATGGAGCATATACACTAATACGCACTACAGAGGATTATATATATCTTAATAGCCTGGAGATAGACCGGGAGCAATGGGAGAGTGCTACAAAGCATACAGACATCAACAACATTACATGGCATGAGATCATAGAGGACGGGTATATCAAAGTATATGCAGTTGGGCATGTGATGCCTGATAGTATTCACTGGTATGCACCGTATTAAGGCATTAAGGCAAATAATGATAATAATGCGTCATACCTGTGGCGCAATAAATAATTGATTGGAGGAAGAAAAATGGAAAAGATTACAGAATTAACTCAGGTGCAATTTGACGAATTTGAAAACGCAGAGGGACAAGAAGAAGTAGCAAAAGCACTTTTGGGATTGCCTTCTTGTACTCAAATCGGCATAGGTGATACTGCTGTAAAGATAAGCAATTCAAAACCCTTGGAAGTATATAAGAATCATTGGAAAGGCGCAGATCATTACTATATAGTCATTGAAGTCCTGGATGGAGAGACAGCAATGACTTACTCAATTTACACAAAGTAATAAGGCTACGAAAACATGGGAGCAGTGGTGGGGTGCGGAATCCCATGCGTCGAGTTGTAACAATACTCGGCGGGACGACGGTTCAAATCCCCTCTTTCCCCTATCAATAATAGGGATAAGGCGGTACAGAGCCGCCAAGATTGGAGGCCAATATGACATACAAAAACCCAATACCAAATGCAGAATTAATTAGTCAGACGAATAGCGCAGAGATTGGTAGATGTGAATTTTGTGATAAAGACAATAAAATCGTAAGAGGCACATCGGTAACAGGTTGTTACTGCAAAGAGTGCTTAAATCTTGCTATCTCAGAGTGTAAGCGCGCTATAAAAGATATAGAAGAATTTAAGAAAAGTAAATCAAGCAGGGTGTCAACAAAAACCAAAATAACAACAGAGGATCTTGCTGAGTTAGAAAAAGAAAAGGATGTAGCACTGGAAAAGTTATTGTCAGGTGACTTTACAAAGCTTTAAGTATGACGCATTCCATGATTTAAGCGAAGGAGGTAGCACCATGTATAGAGCAGAGCGTGAGACATACTACAATCGCATACAAGCACTATACAATATACCAAGCATAAGCGCAATACTACGGCATAAAGGCAGGAGAATACGGATTAACATAGATACAGATAGTGGCTTATATTGGGCAAACAATGGACAAGCAAGGATAATATTCGGCAAGTTTAGATATTAGGGGGCGAATAGATGATAATACAAAGCTATAACGATATATGCGCCAAGATAGCGGCATTGAATATATGGATAGATAGTTTAGAGAGAGATAAAAAGTATTATACAAAGCTATTACATAGTGGATGCCCTAAGGACATAAGCGGTATAAATTACGATGGTATGCCAAAGGGGAGCCGGAACGATATGACGATTGACAGGATATTGGCATCATTGCAAAAGGTTGAATCACACTTATATCTAGCACATGAGGAAAAGTCTTGTAAAGAGCAATCAAAGAAGCAGATAGAGGGAGTAATGAGCAACATGGAAAGCATAGAATGCAAGGTTTATTATCTAAGAATAGTAAAAGGCATGACACAATTACAAGTCGCGGAGGAATTGGACAAAAGTGACAGACAAATAAGAAGGGTAGAAAAGAAGCTGAAAAGTGTCCGCTTGTGTCCTTCCTCTATTGCGCCGGAGGGTTTATACTAATAGTATGGAGTTATACGAAGTAACTCAAAGCCCTTGCTATGTCTGTGTGCAAACTAAATAGTAGAGGGTGATAATCGGATAGTAGTAATAGGATTTACGCAAAAGCAGCCGCTGAAATGATAGGTAGGCTGCTTTGATATTTACAGCCATAGGCTTTTCACATATACCCTCCACGGTTTAATTGTTAAGCCGGGGAACCCCTCCCTTTAAAATATTTTAAATTACCTCTTGACATACGGCAATATGCACGGTACAATGTATGTAAGATAACAAATTGAAAGGGGTAATAAAAATGTTAGAAATAAATTTAACCGAAAGAGAACTGGAACTTATAAGGTCGGCACTTTGTGCCAAGTCAATAAAAACTCTGTGCCACGCACAAGGAATTGAACGGGAATGTAAAGAGAATGGTCTAGTAGACGGAATAAGTCACCTGTGGTATGAAGAAAGAGACGAAATAAAATCAATAATAGCTAGAATAGACGAGTTGAAGGGGGCAAATTAAATGCCCCGTATATATACAGAGATCAGAATACCTCATAAAACTCTGGAAGAAAAACGTAAGCACGAAGAAGAACTTGACAAGACTATAAAGGCATTAGGTTATAAAGATAGAGCAGACTGGTACAGGGACATGAAACGCCAGGCTATAAGGCAGGTAGACAAGGGGGAAGGGAAATGAATAAGCCAAGAGAAGCAATGATAAAATATCTATTAAAGGAAACAAGATATACAAGACCAGAACTTGAAGCCTTAAGTGATAAGAAATTAGAAAAGTGGTATCGAGAAGAGAAGGGAACGAATAGTATATTCTAACAATTTTTAGGCAGTCTTAGGACTGCTTATTATTTTGAGGTGATTATAATGGCAAATGAGAAACTGACAATCAAGCAAGAAAAGTATGTGCAAGGCTTATTTGCCGGGCTCAGCCAGAGGGAAGCATATAAACAGGCATATGATGCTAAGAATATGAAGGATGAAACCATAGACAGGAACGCGTGTGAGCTTGCTAGAAGCAACAAGATTGCAACAAGGATGGAACAGCTTACTAATGAGTTAAAAGCGCGTAATATGGTTACTGTAGAATGGGTAGTAAACAACCTTAAAACTGTAGCTGAAAGATGTATGCAAGCTGAGCCATTGTATGATAAAGAAGGTAATATAGTTGAATATACTTTTCAGGCTAATGGGGCCAATAAGTCGCTAGAGCTTATAGGCAAGCACCTGGGCATGTTTACAGACAAGATAGAATCAGTCAACCTGAACCTAAACACAGAAGTCTCAGGCGAAACGGACGCAGATCGTATAAAATCCCTGGTAAAGCTGATGAGTGATGAGCAGAGGAAGGAATATTTCGGGGAGTAAAAATATTTGCAAATACCCTTTCAAAAGCATTGACATGTACGGTACATTGCGGTACAATAGAATTAAGAAAACAAATTGAAAGGGGATTATTAAAATGAGAACACCAGAACAAATTGCAAAAGATATTTTTAACGGAGATACGAAAGCTAATTCAGAACTTGAAAAAATGTTTGGCAAATCGTTTGACGAAATGACAATAGCAGAAAGAAGATTAGGCGTAACTTGTCTATCTGCATTTGAAACTCAATGGAATGAGAGGGCGAATTAAATGCCCTCTTCTAAATTAGGTCAAGCAAGCATTACAATAAGATGCACAGCAGAACAAAAGAAAGCGATAACAAAGAAGTGGAAAGAAGCTGGGTTTGATTCAGAGGCGCAGTATATACGGTTTGTAGCTCTTAATGCAAAGATAGAAGTAAAGATAGAAGTAAAGATAGAGGGGGAGAAGGGATGAAGTGCTTAGATTGCAAATATGTAGAAATAAATGAACACGGGGTTAATGGGTTTATCGGAGAAACAATAATAACATGCAGAATATGCAATGAAATAGATGGGGAAATGGAAGAATGTGAAGATTTTGATAGCAGCAAATAAAGCTGCTTTTCTTCTATATAAATAATAAGCTAATATATGCTGAGGTAATCCGGCACAATGTCGGTAGTACGGTGTGGGTGGAACGAGAAGTACAATCGTTGGTAGGCATATTTAGCTAATATATACGGAGGGGTGAATATGACCAACTACGAAAAGATCAAGTCAATGACAGTTGACAAAATGGCAGATTTTATAGAAGGGTTGCAAAGCGACAATGACGCAAGCGGATATATAGGATGCCCACATTGCTCTGCATATGGGACACACCACGCGGATAAAAGTTATATCGGAACAGCACACGAACATCTATATGAATGCAAAGATTGCGAGTTTGAAAATGGGTTGGTTCAGTGGCTACAGCGTGAGGTATTATAGGAGGGGTAATATGAAGGTAGAATTTGAAGTAGAAAGCAAAGGACAAATAAGCGACGGATATCATACATTTGATGAATTATACCATCACAGAATGATGTTGTTTGCTGTAATATGCCAAACCTATAGAAATAAATCTTGGAGATCACTAAAGCATCACGACGGCACTATGTACGATGATTATTTCATAGTTGGAATTACAACAGCAGAGGGCGATTATAGTTATCATTACCATATTGATAATTGGGATTACTTCTGGGGAGTTAAACAGCTTGACAATGCACCTGAGTGGGATGGACATAAACCGGAAGATATAGGCAGATTACTAAGTTTATTAAAGTAAGTCGGTGATATTATAGGAGGGGTATAGATGGAGTGTCCTAAATGTGGTAACAAGATTGATTATTCATTCATGAACAAATGCGACTGTGGTTGCGTTTTTATTGTAGCTATTACCGAAAAAGGTTGCGAAATAATAGAACAAAAAGAGAATATCAAATATACTCCATGCGGAACAAATACTATATTATTTAATGGTGATGTATATGAAGTAAGGCATTAGGCTGGTGAACACTATGGCATTAACAAAAGAGCAACTATCAGAGCTACGGCGGCTGATGGAGAAGCAGAGACTTGAAAACTGCAAGATCGAATATGCAAAATACGTTGAATATGTACATGAAGGAAGATGGCTTTTAGGTAAGCATCTTCTTTTTATTTGTGAAGAAATAGAAAGACTTCTGAGCAACCGAACGCAGGAGGAAATACTTATAATCAGTATGCCTCCACAACACGGTAAATCTATGTGTGTCACTGAGACATTGCCAAGTTGGTTTTTAGGTAATTATCCCGATAAGAGGGTGATCGAGGTATCATACGGGGATGATTTGGCAAGGCGGTTCGGAAGGGCTAATAAGCGTAAAATAGAGCAGTTCGGAAAACAGATATTCAATATCAACATATCAAACGACAGCCGATCCGATACTGAATTTAGTATAGCAGGGCGGCAAGGCTCCATGATAAGCCGGGGCATAATGGCAGGAATAACCGGACAGCCTGGTGACTTGATAATAATTGACGATCCTATCAAAAACAGGCAGGAGGCTGACAGCGAAACATACCGGGACAGAATGTGGGAAGAATGGCTGAACTCTATAAATACAAGGCGTTCAGCGACATGTAAAGTCATATTGATACAAACACGATGGCATGAGGATGATTTGGCAGGGCGGTTAATAAGGAATATGCCGAACAAATGCAAAGTTATCAACCTGCCGTGCGAAGCAGAAGAAGCCGACATATTGAGCCGCAAAGTTGGAGACGCATTATTCCCAGAGATAGGCAAAGATAATGTATGGCTGCAAGAGTTCAAGCAATCCTACATGACAGAAGAGGGTAATAGAGCATGGCTGGCGTTGTTCCAGGGCAGGCCTACGGCACAGGAGGGCAATATGATTAAGCGGTCATGGTGGAAATGGTACAAAGAACTGCCATACATTCCAATGAAGATAATCAGCGTTGATGCCACATTCAAGGACAACGATAAAAATGACTTTGTGTCTATCCAAGTATGGGGGAAGTCGCAGGCTAACATGTATCTGCTTGACAGGACAAAAGCAAGAATGGACTTCCCAACGACGATACAGGCTATTAAGACGATGAAAGCAAAGCATAAGGATGCAATAGCAATATACATTGAGGATAAAGCCAACGGCAGCGCAATAATTCAAGTATTGCGTACTGAAATAGGCGGAGTTATAGCAGTGGAACCCTATGGAGGGAAAGAGGCTCGAGTATCGGCCGTCTCACCTCAGATAGAAGCTGGCAATGTATTCCTTCCAGAGTTGCAACCGTGGATACATGACTTTGTGGAAGAATGTTCAGCATTTCCTAATGGAGCGCATGATGACGATGTGGACTGCATGTCCCAAGCTATTAATAAGTTGAAGGATATGCCAGCGGATTTATCTACCGGTAAAATACGTGATCCATTCTTAGACAGGGAACCGGAAGAAACTTTAATTATCGATACATCATACATCAACTATTAAGGAGGATATATGAATACAGCAATAACACTAGCGGCCTGCATGGCTGCTTTTTTAATGGGTATGTGGGCTTACCAGAAAGGCTTTAGAGACGGTCTAGCAGTGAACAAGGGTAAAGACATTACCCCTATAATTACAAACCCTGTAACAGCCGTTAAACAAGCCGTAGACATGACAGAGGCTAACAAGGCACAGATGCAAATGGAGGCAATGATGAATGAGGGAATTAATAATCTTATGACATACACAGGGGAAAAGAAGAGGATTGACCCTAGAGACTAACGGGAGGTGATGAAATGGCAAAGAATTACATGAACGAAATACAGGAAGATTATCAGTTATATAATGAAGGAATAGACTATAAAACTCGTATTGATCTGTTTACCAATGTGGATAAGGCAAATAGGTTCTACTCAGATCATCAATGGGACGGTGTTAAAAGTTTCGGACTTCCTACCCCTCAGTTTAACATCATAAAAAGAGTAGGCAACTATAAAATATCTTCCATGATGGCTAACAGCATAAAGATATTGTACAGCATCGAGAGAGGCACACCAGAGCAACAACAGGAAGTTGAAAAGCTCAACAAGTATGTAGAAACACTGTGGGAAAAGCTCAAAATGGAGACAAGTTGTGAGAATGTGCTGAAAGATGGGTTTATCCAAGGTGATGGTGGCACATATCATTATTGGGATGAGTTGTATGACACCAAGGAAAAGTATGGGGAGGAAACCATTAAGGGTAACATATGCAAAGAGGAAATAGACAATGTGTGCATATTCCCAGGCGACTGCAACAATCCCATAATCAATACCGCAGACAGACCAATACAGCCATATATGTTGATAGTATTCCGGCGAGTGGTCAAGAATATAAAGGAAGAAGCTAAGAGCAACAAAGTACCGGAACATGAGATTAATATGATAGCTCCCGATGAAGAGACATATTATACAGCTGGTGACCGTGGTAAGGTTGAGCTTGACGAAAACAACCGCGATGATATGGGGAAAGCCAATGTTATATTGAAGATGTGGCCTAACCCTAAAACTGGGACAATATGGTGTAGGAAGTCTACAAAGCATGTCGTTATAAAAAAGGATTGGGACACTGGATTGAAGCTGTACCCCATAGCAATGATGAACTGGGAGCCTGTTAAGAATAGTTTCCATGGCATGAGCGAAGTTACAGCAATGATACCTAACCAGATATATATAAACAAGTCGGCAGCTATGATAATGCTGGCAACAATGTATGTATCATATCCCAAGTTACTCTACGACAAAACAAGGATAGCACAGCCTAGTAATCAGATAGGTGTAGCAATCGGAGTTGATGGAGAGACATCGGGAGCAGCACAGTATCTTAATCCAGGACAGATAAGCAATGACGTTTACAAATGGTTTGAGATGGTAATTCAGTACACCAAGGATATGATGGGAGCCAATGAGACAGCCTTAGGCGATACTTCTGTGACCAAGACCGCTTCCGGTATCATTGCATTACAGGAGGCCGCAGCAGTCCCCCTAGAATCGATTCAGAGGCGTTTTTACCAGTACGTTGAGGATATAGCATTAATATGGATGGACTTTTTCACAAGCAAATACAATCTTCCCCGGACTATAACCTATATGGATAAAGGACAGGAAGTTAATGACCAACTTGACATGAGTATCCTTAAAGATGCTAAGTTTAATGTCAAAGTTGATGTTGGACCGAGTAGTAGATGGAGTGAAGCTGCAAGCATGGAAACATTGGACAACTTACTCGATAAGCAGTTGATAAGCGATATAGAATACTTTGAGAGGTTACCAGATGGATTTATTAAGGACAAGCAGGGATTGATTGATTCCAGAAAAGCTATGCAGGAGCAAGAAGCGCAGGCAGCAGCACAGCAGCCGGAACAACCTATACAACCGCAGATGCCTAGTATGGATGAGGTGCTAGCAGAAATGTCACCTGAGGAATTAGCAGCGATAGAAGCAGACCCTACATTATTAAATGAATTTATGGGAGGTATGCAAAATGGCAGTTAAAAAAATAAGGAAACCCGTAGCAAAACCTATTATGGACCCAAAAGGGATAAAACCCGAGGTTATAGGCAGGCCGGTTATGCCTGGAAAGAAAATGGGTAAGCCAGTAGTAACCCCCGGAAGAGGGAAAATAGCAAAGCCAGTTAAGCCTAAAGGCAGGATGTACGCTGGCGGCAGCGCAACATTTGACGAATCCACCGGAATGCGCAACCTGAAAGATATGGTGAAAACGAGAATGAAGAGAGTCAAGGTATAGGCGCGCAAGCGTCTTTTCTTATGCCTTTAACGGTGGCAGGCTTTAAAGAACACTGGGAATTTTAGGAGGTTAATATAATGGAAAACGAAAATGCTAACGTTGGGCAAAAGGAAACAACGGAAAGAATAATATTTACACCTGAACAGCAAGAAGTATTTGACAGAGAAATAAAAAACGCTTACACAAAGGCATATTCCAAAGCCAAAGAAGAACATATAGACTACGAAGAGCTTAAAGAGATTGAAGCTGAACTAGAAGGATTTGGGTATACCGGGACTACGGCAGAAAAGAAAGCGGCAATCAAGGCGCAGAGAGAGCAGTATGCAAAACAGCAGGAGCTTGAATCACTCCAGGATGAAGCTAAAGAAAATGGCACATCACCGGAGTTGCTGTCCGAGATTAAACAGCTTAAATCTGAGCTTGCCGAATTAAAGGGAGAACGTGAAGCCTTAAAAAAAGCGGAAACAGATAAGAAAGCTGCAGATACAGCGTTTAACAAACAAGTCAATGAATTTGGCGAACAGTACCCCGATGTTGACCTTGCAAAAGTGGGAGAGAATCCAAAATTCATCAAGTTTGTCAAAGGTAGAGCGGGGACACTTGTCGAGCTTTACAGTGACTTTGTGGACTTTGTAGGGGAGACAGATAAGGAACTCGACACGCTACGTAAAACTTTAGAAGCCAAAGAAGCAAATGAGAAGAATGCTGAGGCTTCTACAGGCAGCGTAAAGGGTGAGAAACCTACAGGTGATTTTATTAGCTATGAAACATTCGAGAAAAACAAGACAGACCAAAGTTGGATAAAGAAAAACTTTTCCAAGATAGTTGAAAGCCGCGCCAAATGGTAGCGGTTATTTTATTGCAAGAAAGGATGAAAACATATGAATACAAACAACGTAACAAGAGGATTCATACCTGAGTTATTCGACGCATCCGTTTACAGGACACTCGAAGATAACTTGGTAATGAAGAAAATAGCAACAGCAAAGATTAAGTCTCCTATAAAAGAATACGGGGATACAGTGTATTTCACAGACCTTGGAGACCCGACAATCAGTGACTACACTGGAACAATAACCCATGAAGCATTGCAGGATTCACAGATAGCAATGTTAATCGACAAGACAAAGACCTTTGCCTTTAAGGTTGAGGATGTAGACGCGCTCATGACAAACCTTGACACCAAAGGTTCACAGTCTGAGAGAGCAGCTTACATGCTTAAGGACAAGATAGAGAGAGAGTTTTTCCAGACTATCGGTGCAGATGCAAATGCAGGCACAGCAGTAACAGCAACTATTACAAGCGCAAACGTTCTTAGCAATGTTGCACTTTTGGCACAGAGGCTGTATGACAACAACGTGACTGAGGACAATATGTGGATGGTAATTCCACCGTGGATGAGAGTTAAACTCCAGTTAGCTGGCATACAGTTTGAGATCAACAACGGTATAAACGGCAAAGGCGGCATGCAGTGGACAAAAGACCTGGGATTTTCTGTATATGTGACCAATACCGTATACAATTCAGGCACTGTAGATACTCCAGTATCAACAATATTGGCAGGTACATATCAGGCTATAGGATATGCAGACCATCAGCTGAGAACTAGAAATATCGAATTGCAGAACACAAGGGCAATTGGTATTGACGGTGGCTTGATTCTGGGATATAAAAATATAAAATCCAAGGAACTTGCCAAAGGAACCTTCACATACGCAGCAGAGACAACTATTTAATGGAAAGGATGGGATAACATGGCAGTAACAATAACAAATACAAAGATAGTTTCCTTAAACGCAGACCAAGAATTAACCTTTAATCCGGCCACTTCAGCTGTAAATGACGCTACGGAGGTATTCACATATACTCCGAGTGGAAGGGATAGCAAAATATGTATCGGCATGAAGAATACCACAGGCATACTTTCATATTCAATCGGTGCAGGTGCGGGAGTATTCGGAGCAGTAGCCAAAACAGGAACAGTGGCAGCAACATCCACTGATGTAATCCAGATTGAGACAGGCCGGTATATGAACGCTAGTGGCAATATCCTGATAACACTTACTCCAGCAGCAGGAACAGCACTATTGACTAACCATGCTGCATCTATGTTTGTAATCGAATTACAGTAACAATATGGGGAGAGCAATCTCCCCTATTCCTTTATAGGAGGGATTTAGATTGATTTTTAAAGGCACAGCTAACCTTTATGTAAGGATAGCAAATAAATACGTACAGAGAGCTACAGGGCTAAAGGGATTCTATTTCAATGCAACCGGAGAGTATGAGACAGACAACGAAACATTATGCAAGGTATTAAAGCAGAGTTTTGCGGTTAAGGAAGAAAACAACGTTACGGACGATAAACCAGTAGAAAAGACAGACGAAGAAATAAGATCACTAGCCAAGGAAAAAGGTATAAAGAGCTGGCATATAAAGAGTATTGACAAATTGCTGGCAGAATTAAAGGAGGAATAATTATGGCTATAGTTTATAACCCTTATGACCACGTATATTATGGGACAAATGCTGAAAGAACAGCAGTAACCTTGCCGGATGATAGATTCCCGGCTACTGCTAAGTTTTTTGAGTATGATACAGCAGCGGTATTTATAACTAATGGACAAAACTGGTTTAGCATGTGATGTATGTATTGTTTGCCAGCATAAAATATGATATAATATTAATGTGAGATAGCCTTCGCGGGGCAAAAGTGCAGTACTCCAACTGCATTTCTCACATTAAATAAATTGGAGAAAAAATAAGCACGATGGAGGGTGTTATTATTATGGCTAAAAACGATTTAACAGGTAAAAGATTTGGAAGGTTAACCGTATTATGTATGGAGGAGCACACGATCGGTAAGCCAGTAAGGTGGAAGTGCCAATTTTGATGGTACT
>Ga0209639_1000755_pt1 | contig 40316 bp, 30 predicted proteins | sample EPASupsiteHSE605_FD_187268 | JGI IMG/M metagenome (GOLD analysis project Ga0209639, IMG submission 187268) | Bioremediated contaminated groundwater from EPA Superfund site, New Mexico - Sample HSE6-05 (SPAdes) (version 2) | ecosystem: Environmental > Aquatic > Deep subsurface > Groundwater >... | reverse complement strand
CAAAGGCTCTAGCTAATTCTGTGGCAGTAGCTATCGTTTCATCAGAACTCTTGATGCCACGAATAATCTCACAAAGCCGCATGACTTGAGCTGGGTTGAAAAAGTGCATGCCGCAAACTTTGTCTGGGCGGCTTGTTGTGGCTGCAATTTCCGTGATTGACATCGAAGAAGTGTTGGTTGATAAAATCACTTCAGGACGACAGATCCGATCAAGGGCTTGGAATACTTCCCTTTTAAGTTCCATTTTTTCAAGAACAACCTCAATTACAAAGTCAACTGGAGCCAGATCTTCAAGCTCAGTAGTAGGCTTTATTCTTGCCAAGGTAGCCTGGCGAGCCTCTTCCGTCATTTTGCCTTTCTCCACTGAACGGGACATAAGCTTATCCATGTTTTTTATGGACCGATCAATAAACGCCATGTCAATATCCCTGAGAATAACCTCATATCCAGACATAGCTGCTAAATGTGCTATGCCTGTACCCATTGTTCCTGCGCCTACTACACCAATTGTCTTAATGGTCATTAGTAATTCCTCCTTCAAATTTTACTTTAAAAACTCACTCCCCAAATACTAAAACCAACAAAAGCTTAATTGATTTCAAGCAAATCTTCCATTAGGTAAGTAACTCTAATCACCAGCCCCACGCTGGATTCTTCTCCTGTGCTCTATTCTATTAGGAGACCTTAATTACTAAGGCTGCACCGGTATCGCCGGCTGCGCATCCAGTGAACAGACCATAACCGCCCCCTAGAATCGCCAGTTCTTCAATCATTTCAATAATTCCCCGAGCAGCAGTAGGTCCTTGGGGATGCCCGTAAACAAGTGAACAACCATAATTATTCATCTTCATAACATCTAAACCCATTTCGTTAGCCATGTACAAATCATTGGCCGTAAATGGATTGTGCGATTTGATAGCTTTTACATCTTTAATACTGATCCCGGCTTTATCTACGGCCATTTGTGATGCAGGAACTACAGCCGCTGCCATATGAGCCTTTTCAGCACGGGCAAAACCATAGGATATGATCTGAACTTCAATGGTTTTATTTGTACTCAGTTCCCGAGCTTTATCTCTTGTGGTTACAATAAGCCCGCAGTTACCATCTGCAGGATGGGTTTGAGCGCCAAATGAGTGTACACCACCCGGAATAACCGGTTTTAAGGGAGTCAAACTTTCAAGCGTTGTGGGTGTCACGCCTTCATCTGCTTCAAGTATTCCCGTTTTCTTTTTGTTGATTTTATATTCAGCTGGGACCATATAACGTTTTTGGAACGCCCGATCATTAGCCAAAGCATCCGCATACTGCTCATAACGTCTAGCCGTAACCCGATCAACGTCTTCTTTAGTAATCCCGCCAGCCTTAGCGACCACGTTTTCGGCAGTCTGGATCATGGCAACTCCGCCATAAGGGTCAGTAGCAAAGTTATCCATCAACCAGCTTTCCGAAATCAATTCACCACCAGGGCCCTTTGGATTAGGCCAGACGGTGAATGGACCATTGGAACAACGATCTGTGACCATACAAAATGAGGTTTCGTAAAGACCTGTTTCAAGACCAGATGCAGCTTGACTCAGAACAGTAGTGGAAGTAGAGCAGGCCTGAGTAATATGCATTCCAGGAATATCAGGAGCTCCCATCAGAGCCGCTGCCCAAGGAGCCGAGTAAAACGTATGGAGTTGTCCAATGGTTTTACCAAATACAAGATATTCAAAGATTTTCGGATCAATTTCTTTGCTGGCCAGCCATTTTTTAGCAGTTGATGCGGCCAGTTCAATAGAATGTTCATTTTGCAAAGTCCCCTGCCAGCGAGAAAAGGGTGTGCTGTAGTAACCACCATATGGAATATAAGCTTTTGAATACATTTAAAATAACCTCCTCCAATTTATTAATTATGCTAACTTGGTTCTTATTTTAATCTTGTCATTTCAATTACATTTTTTCTTTTAGAAATTTTTTTCGATAATTCCCCCTTTAAGATTACTTAAATTTTGGGTCTTAATATTACCACTACCACTACCTCTACACATCAGTTTAGATTTCGGAATTGAAGAATATGCTTAAGAAATTGTTAATTTTTTCTCAATTCCAATCTTCTAAATATTTGTGTTTTAAAGATAATTCTTAATTCTATTATATATTATTATCGACTATAGTACAATTAGAAAATAGAGCTTGGGTTATAAAATTCAATTACCAGATTTAATCACTATCATCTCATCCGCAACCGGTGATAGTTTATCTAGTCCATCCACATTAACTACAAAGCAATTTTCTATACCAACACTACCAATTCCGGGAACTGCAAATTTTGGTTCAATAGCTATAACCATACCTTCTTCTAAGACTACTTCTGACCCTCGAGCTAACACAGGAAGTTCATCGATCTCTAGCCCAACACCATGGCCTAGGAATGAAACTCCTCCAGCTGCACCCATGAAATTGTTATCCCACCCAGCTTTCTCAGCCATCGTTTTAGCTGCTTCATAAAGTTCTCCACACATAATCCCTGGTTTACCAAGCCTTACTACGGCAGCTTGAATATCTAAAGCCAAGTCAAATGCCACTAGGACGTTTTGCGGAAGTTGGCCGATCGAACACATTCTAGTTAGATCTGTTATATAACCTGCATAACAACCCCCAAAGTCAATCAAAATGGGTTTATCAGCCACTAATTTTGCCCCAGAAGCACCAAATGGGTAAGCTCCTGTATGACCGACTCCTGTTAATGGTGCCTCAAAAAAACTCGGCAAAGCTCCTTTTTCGTCTGCCAAAGTGCAGGTACAAGTCATTTCCATGTTAAAACTTCGCACCCTTATAATACCAATATGCCCTAGACGTCTAGCTTCAGCCTCAAATAACGCTCCAAGTTCAAAGTCTGTCTTTGCCTCTACTAACATTTCCGGAACCTTGTCCCAAATTAATTTATCCCTACAAGCCGTTTCCCTTAAGATAGCAATTTCCCATACTGATTTAACTGCTCTTTGTTGGCGAATCAGCAAACTAATATTTACTAAATTCTGACCTAGAAAAACTTCTTGAATCTTAAAATACATTGCTGTGGGTAGTACGTCGAACTCTAATCCTAATCTTCCTGATAAAGGGTAATTAAATTCCTTTAAAACTCGTCTCAGTTCACTCCAACTATTATACCTATAAACGGGCCAAAGCGGACAAGTTGGTAACTCTCCCCGCTGTCGACTCATAAATATTGGGGTCCCTTCTACAGGTACGAAGAAACAAGCCTGTCCAATCATACCAGTATAATAGTAGAGATCTGCATTTTGAAAAATTAAGGCACCGGAAACTCCCTTGCTGGCCAGAGCTCCTTGTAGACTTATAAGTCTTTTTTTTAATTCATCTAACGGTGGTATTATCAAGCTAATATTCCCTCCTGAATAAGAATATCTGAGTTTGTCGTCAAGCTCGAACAATAACAAATTGCGTGCTTCAACATGCTAATTAATTACTTATGGACCTCTTCTTGCGTATTTATTTTGCTATGCTGTATTATTACTCTTGTACAAATATAGTACGGAAGTCGCCAATTCTTACTAGTTTATTGTACAAACTGAAGCTAAAGAAAACTTGGCTGGCGCCAAGCCGTAGGCGAAGGCGGCAGCCTTAGTTGCACTAATGCTTCCAGAAAGTATTAACGAAAAGTTATACTTTCTGACTAGTACTAGAAAAGACTCCTAATAGAAGGAGTCTTTTTTAATTAATTCAATTATGAAATATTATATACTTTTTTTACATATAAAGGAATACTTAATTAGCAAGCGCTCTCTTCAAGATTTTTCCTGTCGTATTTTTAGGTAATTCAAACGGGAATTCTACAACTCGAGGTACTTTATAGGCTGCCATTCGATCCTTACAAAAGGCGATAATTTCCGTTTCCTGAGCTTGGCTGCCAGGTCTGAGAGTAACAAATGCTTTAGGAATCTCACCCTTGGCCTCATCCTTAACTCCGATTACGGCAACTTCTAAGACTGCTGGGTGTTTATATAAAACTTCTTCTACCTCACGAGGGTATACATTATACCCTCCGCAGATCAACATGTCTTTTTTGCGGTCGACGATATATAGGTAACCATCCTCATCAATCATCCCGAGATCTCCAGTATGGAACCAACCGTCAATTAAAGCTTCTGAAGTGGCTTCAGGCATTTTCCAATATCCTTTAAAAACACCAGGACCTTTAACTACGATTTCACCAACTTCTCCAAGAGCCGTTGGATTATTCTGATTATCTGTAACAATAACTTGCCATGTATCGGCAGCTAAACCAATAGAACCGGCCTTCCCATGTTCCAACCGTCCATAGGTGCAAGTAGCACTTGTTTCGGTTGAACCATAACATTCACAAAATCCCACACCAAAAGTTTGCACAATTTTTGGAATATAATCTGCAGGCATAGCCGCACCTGCTGACTGAGCAAAACGCCATGCCTGTAAATCGTACTTCTGAGGACTTTCCAAATAGGTTTGTAGCATATAGATGTACATGGTCGGTACTCCAGCAAAATGGGTTACTTTATACTCTGAAATTAATTCTAATGCCTTATCTGGAAAGAAACGTGGCATAGTTACAATGGCTGCGCCCTTGTACATCGGCCCTAAAACAGCAAGAACAAAAAAGATGTGACAAAAAGGTGTCCCTGTCATAAAACGGTCTTGATCACTAACCATTAATACGTAACAACCATTTAGCTCAGCATTTTCATAGAAATTACTGTGAGTAAGCATTGCCCCTTTTGGTTGTCCAGTTGTACCCGAAGTATAAAGGATTGTTACAACATCATCCGGAGCACAATCGACTGTCGTAAGTTCATCTGACTCTCCCTCTAACATTTGCTGATAAGAGATGACATCACTAAGACTACTTTCACCTAGCAAAACAATTTTTTCCAAGTAGGGTAATTCATCCCGCATCTCCAAAACCTTATTCATCGTTTCCCCGGCTAAACTAATTAACAATACGGCTTCAGAATTATTAACAATATACTTGATTTCATCGCCTTTAAACATCACATTAAAAGGTACAGCAATGGCTCCAAGTCTAACTACACCAAAATATGTCACAAGATATTCTGGTGAATTAGGTAAACAAATTGCAACACGATCACCTTTTTTGACTCCCAACTTCTTTAAGGCATTACCCATCTTGTTTACCTGACGATTAAATTCTTGCCAAGTGTATTTTGTGGATTCTGATATTACGGCTAATTTATTAGGAATCCTATTGATATGTTTTTCGATTATTTGGGATAAATTCATTATTCTTCCCCCTTCTTAATTATTGAGATATTATTCAATTTCAATAATTAAATACTTTTTAAATACTCTGAATTCTCTTATTATTAATAATACCATAAATCTATTTTTTATAACCACTTCGGAAGCAGTTAGAAATCCTTAAAAATTTCCACCTGTTTCTTGCGGATACATCTGTCCATCTACTAGCATATATCTGAAAATATAATTTTCGATGACGACCTCGCTTGTTCTAATGGCTAAATTCCCAATCAAATACCCAATATCAAATGATATAGGAATTTGATTTATTGAGAATAAGTTTCACCTATTGGCTTTGGGGTATAATTATTTTGCAACAGTCCTGTCTGCTAACTGATTAGTGGTTACTGAATATTTGCGAATAAGCGGCCATTTATCAAAGTAGCAATTCATAAAAAGAATTGTTGCTAATAGGACAAACTGACCTGCTAATATACCCATTGTTGGAAAGCCCATTCCCATATTATTGGCACCGTAGGGTAGTTTCATGAAAGTTTTCAGCCAGATTACTCCATAAATGGCACCTCCACCAAACCAGATCACAATTCGCGACAAGATCCTCCTGGCAGTTTTAGGAACCAATTGGACACTGGGATAATCATCAAACAAATGATGCCAAGCAAATATGAAGACAACAACTGACAGTTCTAATGATGCTACTATGATATCCACTGGCATTCCCGGGACTAGATTCAGCGGACCCACGATGCTTTTAAGAATGGGTGGAACTACGAATCCGGCGACCAAAGCAATAATTAGCCCAATAATCCCCATTAGGGGCTGTTTTTTTGCAAATAGTTTCATTGGATATTGTTCGCCGCCCTCGGCAGGGATAATGAAAAAGATAATGAAAGCTTGACAAAAAGCTGTGAATGCCGCAAAGGAACCGAAAGGTTGGAGCACGACCAGATGCTCACCAATTGAAAGTTTGAAAAAGCTCGGAACAATTAAGGCCATCCAAACGATCCAAGTTACTGCAGTACCCAAGGCCAGAACACCCAACCCTTCCGTCGGTTGCTTAGCCTTGCCCCCAAAAGGATATTTATGAAAAAGGGTAGCCAAAGGTGCTTGAACAATAATACATGCCAATACATAAAAGTTAGCAGCTTCCCAACCTTCAAAAGCTAGCTGTACATCCTCAGCAGTTTTGGGTGTAAACATAATAACAAGATTAAAAGGCTTCCACCAAATACCTAAAAAGCTGATTAAGACAAAGAATGCTACCATCCCGAAAATCCAGCCAAATACGGTATACCAAAGTCCAGACCAAGGCTGTTTATCTGTAATTTTAGTTTTACCGTAAAGACCCATGCCAAGAGTAAGCAAAATCCAGGAAATAACAATCATCCAGAAGCACGTACCTTCTACCATAACTCCAAGTAACTGGGCGGCTAGTTTTGGACCTGCTGCGTTTAAACCTTCCCCTGCTATACCAATAAACACTGCTTTCATGAGCATCGACCAAGCAGGCCATATAAATAGAGATAAAATAAAACAAATAGCCAAGGCAGCAAAACCAGTTCCAAGTTGACTTTCAAATAATCGTTTAGTGTTACTATCCTCCATCGTTTATCCCTCCAATATGTTAATAATTCATTGTTTGTTCTAGCTTTTGACTTTAGATCCTTGTTCAGAAGATTCTACACCGTTAAACCTATTTCTTAAACTTAACAATGGCATTATTTATAAGAGTAATGACCATTAACCACCTCCTAATAAGTAAGTACTAATGCAGCTTTAGCTAAGCCCTTCTTATCCCTAAAAAAGGCAACAAAAACTACATGTTTAAACTAGTCACTAATTTCCAAACAATTAATCTAAACATTCTTACTTTTATAAATTATCTGATTTATTTTGATTTAGTATAGCACAATATTTTTTATTACTACTCCTCTGATTCCAGTGTAAATTAATAATATTTTTCAGCCGCTTCCTGTTATAATTAAATAAATCATAATAATAGAAATTTGCAAAATATTTGGTATAATTCAATTAAAAGAACTCTACAGAGACTACAAGGAGGTTAAAAATGCGAGTTTCCGAATTACGTTTAAGAGAACTACTCGAATTCCTACCTGAACATGGCAAAATCCTCTTAAAAGGCTCTCGCGTAATGATCTTCGATGCTGCTTCATTAGGAATGCTGCGTAAAGATTTAATCGAGACTCTAGGTATGGACAGGGCTAAAGGTTTTCTTATTCGTTATGGCTGGTCCTGCGGCTTTCAAGCATACAACAGTATGAAAAAACAATTCCAATGGGACGAAGACCAAGAGGGAGTATTTACCGGACCCATCATACATACTCATCAAGGCTTCGCCTTAAACGAGTTCTTTTGTAATATTGACGAACAGACAGGCAACACATTTTATAAAGGGTATTGGACAAATTCCTATGAGGCAGAACAACATCTACTACATTTTGGTCAACACCATGAACCGGTATGTTGGAATTCGATAGGATATGCTAGTGGCTACAGTTCAGCTCGCTTAGGGAAAAAGGTTATTTATAAAGAAGTACAATGTGTAGGTCAGGGTGATGCTCATTGTACTTATATTGGGAAAACAGTTGAAGATTGGGGCGATGAGATAATTCCGGAACTTGCATTTTATGAAGTTAGTAAAATCAGCGAAGAACTGGAAGCTGCTCATCAGAGAATTAAGACTCAAAATAGAATTATGGAACGAACACTTACTATTCATGAACAACTGACTCAATGTATTTTAAAAGGCAAAGGGATAGAAGATATCACAGCTTGTCTTGCGGGATTAATGAGATGTACTGTAATTCTTGAAGATAACAATTTAGTCCCACAATCCACCTGTTTTCCGGAGCAAACTATTACCGGAGACCTATTAACTTCTTATCTCCCGATTTTAACCAGTCCTTCCTTCAATAAAGCTTCCGCTTTTTTCCTTAAGCAAAAGCGTCCGTTCCAATTAACAGATCAATATTCAGATTTTTCAATTTGTCGTTTGGTTTCACCTATAATAGTTGGCAGCCAACTGCTTGGCTTTGTATCCCTACTTCGTAAAGGGTTACCCTTTTCTGAATTGGAGAATATCGATTTAGAACATGCAGCTAGGGTCTTTGCTCTACTAATATTAGAGCAAAAAAAAATCGCTGGGGTCGAGGTGCGTTTAAAGGGTGATTTTATTGATGACTTACTATCAGAAAATATTACTGACCCAAATTCTATCATTAACAGGGCGCGTAGACTTAATTATGATATTACCCTTCCTCATCGGGTTCTAGTGTTAGATATCCTAAACTTTAGCTCCGTCGTAAGATCTTTTAATCAAAATGAAGAGAGAATCTTACAATTTAAAACTGAACTAGTTAACACAGTTCAATCTACCTTAGAACGAATAGGAAAAGGAATGGTCGTCAACAAAAGCGATAATCTAGTTATGCTAGTTCAGCAATCAGAACCAGATTGTCCAGAAAAAGCTACTAGGCAATTGGCTGAAGAGATCATCAAACAGGTCTCTATACGTTTTCCCAAGATTACTCTATCAATAGGTATTGGAAGCAATTGCCTTGAGCTGGCAGATTTTCGCCACTCCCTTTTATCTGCAAAAAAAGCCCTAGAAATTGGAAAAACGCTCAAAAACCAAAGCCAAGTAATCTCACTTGAACAATTTGGTACTTATGCTCTGCTTTTTAGCACTTTAGACTCAAAGGACTTATATCACTTTGCAACCAGCCAAATAGGATCTCTTTTATCCTATGATAAAACCTATCAAACCCAACTTATACCTACACTACAAGAGTTTCTAAATCACCGTGGTAATGTTGAAGGAACCGCCAGAACTATGAATATGTCGATAAGTGGTTTAAAGTATCGATTACAGCGGATTGAAGATATAACTGGCCAGGACCCTAAAAATGGCCAAGCCTTTTTTAATCTCTATTTAGCAATCAACATCCTTCAGCTTGCGGGCGAAGACAAAATTATCAAGTCTTAGAAAAGTATTAAAATCATTTATATTACTTTCCCTAATTGTTTCTTAAATGGACGAACTGAAATCGTCCTTAATAATATAAAGACAACCGAATGTTACCGTCTGTTCAAACGGTAATTCGGTTGTCTCGAATAGTCTGTCTCCATCCTAGTCATCTCATAATTCTAATAGAAAGGTGCCTATTCTTAGAATTCAATCACAATTGCCCTTTGATTAGGCAATATACTTCACCATTAAGTATTTTCCAGTTTTCGACGATCCTCGTCTCGCAATTCTCTTCTGAGTATTTTTCCAACTTTAGATTTGGGCAACATATCACGAAATTCAATATATTGGGGAATTTCATAAGAATTTAAACGTTGTTTACACCATTTAATAAGGTCATAGGCGCTAACCCCTCTTACATCTTTTTTTAAGATCACGAAAGACTTAATTCTTTCACCGACTGCTTTATCTTTAATTCCAATAGTACAGGCAGCAATCACAGCGGGGTGTTCTTGCAGTACTGAATCTATTTTGGAAGCCGCCACTCTATATCCTTTGTGCTTAATGACATCAACCGAACGGTCTAAGAAGAAAAGCCAGCCTTTCTCGTCAACTCGTACAATGTCCCCTGTCCTGTACCATATTTTGCCATATATATTCACAAAATGCATCGCTGTTTCTTCAGGTTTATTCCAATATCCTAACACCATATTTTCTGAAGATACAAACAGTTCTCCTGGTTGACCTTCTGGTACTTCCTCTAAAGTATCTGAATTGAGAAGTTTGTTTTTCTGAAAGGAGACGAATTTACCAGCAGTACCTTTCGGAGTTTCTTCCATCGGGCGTGGACCCGTAACCCCACCGCAGGTTTCCGTAGCACCATAGCCCTGATAAAGTTGATTACCAAATTTTTTGAACCACCTATTAGCCACTTCTTCAGGTAGAACATCTCCGCCTGAAAAAACATATCTGAGACTTCTTAAATTGTACTGGTCAAGACGGTCATGTTCTAAAATCATCCGATACAAGGTCGGCGTTCCCAAAAAAGTCTTAACGTTATAACGTTGAAAATGATCAAATATTGCATCGAGGCTCATTTTGGGAAGTATAATCAATGTTTCGCCCGTAAACAAGGCACCAAAGCCAACGGCTTGGCCAAGGATGTGATAGAGAGGTGACCCTTGAAGAACGATATCTTCACCTATAGGAATAAGTGATGAGCTTGCTGCTCTTTGTTCAATACAACTCTCTAGTAAAAGAGCATGACAGATGGGGACTCCTTTAGGAAACCCTGTGGTGCCGCCAGTATAAAGTATCTCAGCAATTTCCTTACCAGTTAGTTTCACTATGGGTGGACGAAGAGTTTTGTGTTTGAGTAACTCAGGGAAAGTATAAACGTTTTTACCCCGAGTATCGAATTTTCCCTTAGGAATTTTATCTAATAGATGCCCAACGAGTTTTTTCCAAGAGGGCAATAGATCCACTAAAGTACTGACAATGATTCGCTTTATTTGTGTATCGTCAACAATTCTATCAATATAGCCATAATTAGTGTCCATACAAAATACAGTTTCTGCCCCGCTATCATTCGCTACATATTTTAAATCTTTCGGGCCATAAAAATGGGTTACCGGTATGGCCATAGCACCAAGCCTAAGAATTGCTAACCAAGCAATGACCCACTGAGGGCAATGAGGTAAGTAAATAATCACTTTGTCATTCTGTTTAACGCCTAGTTCAAAGAGAGAACCCGCTAGTTGTTCCACCATGGCATCTAACTTATCATAACTATACTTTTCTCCAAGATAGATTAAAGCTATATGGGAGGACGACTTTTCCACTATATTTTTAAAAACCGTATTAATTGACTTTAAATTTTGTTCAGACAAAGAACCCACCCCTTTATCGATGTTCGAAGTCCGAATTCAGACCTCTGACCTTTGACCTCGATATCCGACATCCGTTATCCGACTTCTGATTTTCTGATTTCTGGCCTCTGTTCTATGTTCTTGCATCTGACCTCTGACATCTGACATCTGACCACCGGCCTCTGGAACTTATGTGCCAAAATAGGCAGATTTCACCTCAGGATTTTCCATCAATTCGGTTCCTGTACCAGTCATGACCAAGGTTCCGTTCTCAATAATATAGCCCCTATCGATGATAGGCATAATTGGTCTAGCATACTGCTCAGACATCATCACCGTGACTCCATGTTTACGTATCTCCTGAGTCGCTCTAACCACTTCAGCTTGCATATGGGGACTCAAACCTAGCAAAGGTTCATCCATCAATAATAATTTGGGCTTCGCAACTAGGGACATGCCAATAGCTACCATTTCCTTTTCACCGCCGCTTAACATTCCAGCCTTATTTTTTCTTAGCTTAATTAAAGGCGGGAAAATTTCATAGACAAACTGAAGACTCTCTTTGTTTTCTTTATCCTTACGTAAATAACCACCTAATTTCAAATTCTCTTCGACGGTATTATCGCGAAACACTGGATGTCTCTCCCTACAGAGAATGATTCCGAGCTCCACTCTTTCCCGTGGTTTTAAAGACATAATATCTTTATCTAAATAATTTATACTCCCTGAAATGGTGATTCTTGTGCCACCTTTTCTTTGTTCTCGAGCTTTCAAATGATGGGTCAGGCCAGAGAGAGTATTTAGAATCGTAGTTTTCCCAGCACTATTGGAGCCAAAAACTCCAATAATTTCACCTTGGTTTATTTCCAAGCTCAAATCGTTAACAGCTAAAGCATTCTCATAGAAAACCATTAGATTCTTAATCTTAAGCACCAGTTTTCACCTCACTTCCAAGGTAAGCACTGGTCACTGCATCCTGAGTCATCACGTCACGGGGGAGGCCCTCAGCAATTTTCATGCCAAAATTTAAAACAATAACTTTATCAATTATTTTAAAAAGTTCCGTTAGACGATGCTCAACCATGATCAGTGTCTTCCCTTCATTTTTTATACGTTCCAGAAGAGGGACAACACTGGCTATTTCTGACATACTCATTCCAGAAAATAGTTCGTCTAGGATGACAATGTCGGGTTCTAACGCTAAACAACGGGCTAATTCAAGTCTCTTTAAATATCCGTGGGGCAGTGCACCTGCCTCTTTATAAGGGACTTGGGAATCCCGCTCAAAGCCCACTTCTTCTAAGAGATGAATGGCAGCCTCATCTAGGTCACCATATTTTCCTCCTCTTGACTTTCTAGCTCGTGGTGAAGATATGGGAATTATCAGATTCTTATAAACGGACATGTTATAAAAAGGCCGGGACATCTGGAAACTTCGGGCGATTCCTAAATTGACAGTTTTATGAGGAGCGCTGCCTGCGATATTTTTCCCCTTGAAAAGAATTTCCCCCTTGTCTGGCTTGACAAAACCGCTAATTAAGTTAATTAGGGTACTCTTGCCTGAACCGTTAGGGCCAATAATTCCTAAGGCTTCGCCAGGTTTAAGTTCAAAGCTTACCTCATTCGTCGCTTTCGTGCCACCAAAACTTTTGCAAAGATTGGAGACTTTAATAATAGGTTCAATCATGCTTAACTTCCTCCATCGTTGTCAATCGTTCAATTTGGGTGTACTTTCTTTTGACATATTTAAAGACTCCTTCAGGAAGACCAATAGCGAATATCAGTAGGAGAAGTGAATATATAACGACTCTAAGTGACCCAAACTCCCGTAATACCTCGGAAAGTGGCATTAAAATAACTGCTCCCAAGGCACCACCGATAAAAGTCCCTGCACCACCGACGACGACCGCTGTTAAGGGAAGAATGGAATAATCCTGAGCAAAGGCAGGTATACCCACGAACTGAAAGTGGTGAGTCACAAAAGCTCCTGCAAAGGTAGCGGGTAAAGCTGCTAAAAATACCGCTTGGGCTTTATACCATTGGATATTAAAACCAGCAGCAATGACAGCTCGATCATTATCTCGAATCCCTTGGAAAACTAAACCATAATCAGACGATACCAATCTGCGAAAGGCAAAAAGAGTGAGAAAGACAACAAATATCAGTAGATAAAGTTTACCTGTTATTCCCGGAAGCGGAGGGAGAGCACTCATCCCTTCTGTTCCGCCAAGTACTTTTGTAGCTTCGATTAACCTAGATAACAAAAGTGGTAATGCAAAGGTAATTAGACCAAAATAAATACCTCTAAGCCTTAATACGGGAAAGAGAAATAATGTTGAGATGATAGCGCCGACTAGAGTTGCTGTGGGTATTGTGAAAAGCGGTGACCAACCGAATCTATAACTTAGATAGCCTGCTATATAACTGCCTACTCCAAAAAAGAAGGCTTGACCTAAAGAAACCAACCCTGCAGAAGCCAGCATATCCCAACTTAAGGCCAATAAAATAATGACCAATGTAGAAACTAACACGTTTTCCCAATACATCCCAACGACATCTTTTAATAAAGGGAAGATGAGCAGCGCTAGAATGACGATTGCTTTTGGTAAAGTAACGTAGAGAAGGTCCCTCATGGAGGCTAGCACAAAAATATCATCCGATCTTACTTTTATGCCACGGTCAATGCGTTCTTTCCGGTGGCTTATGCTCGTTCTCACACTCTCTCCTCCAATTCTTTATATTTGCCAAATAACCCTGAGGGTTTAATAGCTAAAACTATGACTATAGCACTCAGGTACACAACCTGACCCCATTGTGGTCCGAGATAGGTACTAGCAATGACCATGGCATATCCAATAATCAGACTTCCCAAGAAAAGACCTAATGTGCTTTCTAACCCTCCTAGGACTGAAACAGCCAGTGCAATTAGAAATATGTCGTACCCCATATTAATAGAAATAATTCCAAGGGGTAAAATTGCGGCTGCTGCGACTGCGGCTAAGGCCGCGCCTAAACCAAGGCTGAGCATAGCTGCCCAATCAGATTCGATACCGATGCTTAAAGCTGTATACTCATCTTGGGCCATACCTCTCAAAGCTAACCCAGTATTTGTATAATGAGTAAAATACCACAGGAATATTGCTATGATCAATGCGATCCCTATAATGATCAAACGTTGATAATCAATCGTGACTCCTAGAATGTCGATTCCTCCCTTCATGAAGGGGGGAAGACTAAAATCGAAACTTACAAATCCTTTCCAACGGAAAAATTCTATCATAGCGACACCTAATGCATAGGTTGAAATGACTTCAGATAGGATGATTCCCCGTACAGGCATTAAGATAAATCGGTAAATAAGGGCCCCTAGTATCCCAATCAGCACAACCGTTAGAAGCATGGCCACAAGAGGGGATAGACCTAAATAATTGATCAACATCCAAGCAGTAAAGCCTGCAGTAAGATAGAGAGCTCCGTGAGCAAAATTGGCTACCCCACTTAAACCGAAGGTTAGGCTAAATCCGATAGCTGAGAGCATAAGGATTGCACTGTTAACTAAACCGTAGATTAGAAAGTTAGTGACCATGATTCACAAACACCCCCGATAAATGGTGGAGCGTTTTTTTGTAAAAAACGCTCCCTAATTGTAGTTCAGTCCAAGTCTTTGTTACTAAGTCAATAAGAAAAGTTATTTTGCTGCAGGAAGTACGATTGCTCCTTCGGCGACGGCTTCAGGGTATACCGCTACCCTTTTGCCATCAACCCATTGAAACGCAATACTGACAGCGGTTGTTTTTGGATCATTGCCATAAATTATTTGATGATTCTTATTGAATTTAAGATGGCCAATCATACCGTCCATATCTGTTTGCTCTAATGCGGTTACAAGTTTGTCGGCATCCAGTGATCCCGCTTTTTTAATTGCTTCAGCTAAAATATAGATTGAGTCATACGATGGCCCTCCACCATGACCAGTAATTTTTGTGCGTTCTGCTTCGCCAAACTTTTTACCATATGCTTCGTTAAACGTGATGCTTTTTGGAAGCGCTTTGACTGGTAGCGAGGCGTTTTCAAATAAGAAATTAACTAATCCGTTGATATCTCCACCAAAGGTTTTCCAAGATGATTCTGAAGCAGCTGAACTAATAAATCCTGCGAAAAGAGATGGTACTTTCATGGAGCTAGCTTGTTTAACTAAGTTGGCGGATTCTGGCATATCAAAGAGGGGAACAATGAGTTCAGCTCCACCCAACTTTGCTTTGTTAAGCGTAGAGGAGAAATCAGAAGCTCCTGTTGGATAAGCATCATGCCCTACAACAGTCCAGCCATTAGCTTTAGCCCATTTTTCCAGAGCGTCATTTGTCCCTTTAGCCCAGGCTACATCTTGATTAACGAAATATATTTTATTATAATTAAATGTTTTCCCGATTGAAGCTATATTTTCTGACAGGTTACCCACGAGATAGGGTGAACTCAGTCCTACTCTAAATAAGTACTTGTATTTTGGATCTGATTCAACCTTTTTTTCAAAATCAGGGGTCATCGCAATTGATACCATGTAAGGAAGTTTATATTTAGCGATCATATCCATTGCCGAGAGAAGAACCTCTGAACGTAAAACTCCTACAACCATCGCAGCGGGTTTCTTTTCTAAAATTTGTTTTTCAATGGCTGCCAAGGCATCTGTTACAGGGATTGAAGGTTCACTATCTCTGGTATCGATAGAGACGATTTCAAAGGGACGTTTAGTACCACCAACATCCACACCACCACTTGCATTTATCTCGTCAACGGCTAATTGCGCCGCTTTTAGAGAACCAGCAGCATCGAATTGTCCTAAGGAAGTTGCAACACCTAAAACAATTGAGTCCGTCTTTTTTTCTGTACTGGTGGGTGCAGTAGTCTTTTGACCACACCCAGTTACGCTTAATAACATACTCGTAATTAACAATAGACTCACACCAAAAGTTAAAGTTTTCTTCTTCATAATTTCCCTCCTCTAATTTAATTGATCTTGAGAATAGAAAATATTATTCCTTACTAATCACCACCTTAAATATTTGATTAAACTAAGGATCTTGTACATAATATTCAAAATATCCTGAATTATCAGATAGTTTTTACTAGTATAACATAAATATTTCATAATGGTACCTCTGAACCAGTTTAAAATTATTAAATAATTTCACCTGCTTAGTTTGAATGTCTTTATGAATCTCCTCTTACTATTGTATGTCGTGAAGCACCCATACATTATAATTTTGCCCTTTCTGAGGAGATTTCCTAGTTGAACTTCACTAGTTTTGGATTACTCCTTCTATATCTTTCGGCATCCACTTTAAAAGCAGCAAAACGACATGAGTACTGACGGTACCTCGAAGCGGCATGAGGGACTTAACAAAGGCCCCTACTTAAACTTTAAGTAGGAGCCTTAACTAGGGTTTTATGTCGTTATAGAAAACATAGGAAACTCTGCTCTTATATAGCCCGCTCTTGAACACTGTTCGGAGCATTATGGATGCTAGCAAGGTTCATCCTTCGTGCAGTTTGCAGTAACTACAAGGGTATCTAGTACATGTCTCAAATTCAGAACACCGTCCCCTTTGGCAGACATTGTTCTGTGAAACTTAGTCTAATATTAACAGATTATGCTTACTTAGTTTTTTATATAAGACTGAACGATGAATGTCTAAGGTCAATGCAGCTTGAGCCTTATTCCCTTTTGTTTGGCTTAAGGCATTCATTATTAGCTCTTTTTCGGCTTTAAGAAGCCCTTGCTCCAAAGTTTTTTCCCGCCATGTTGAATTAATATTGCTTGTCAATTTCTTTAGTTGAGGGGGTAGATGTTCCAATCTAATACGAGGTTCATCCGAAATATTCATAGCTCGCTCTAAAACATTTTCTAATTCTCTGACATTACCAGGCCATGAGTAATTAACTAAGAGATTTAAGGCTTCCGGCATAACTCCCTCGATTTGAGTTTCTAGGCGCGTATTAAGGCGTTTGATTAAAGCTACAATCAGCTGTTCGATGTCTTCTTGCCGCTCGCGGAGTGCTGGCAATTTAATTTCTATAACATTCAAACGATAATAAAGATCAAGCCTAAATTTACCTTTTAGTACCATTTCATATAAATCTTGATTGGTCGCTGCCATAAGGCGAACATCCACTTTAATCGGATTGGTTCCCCCTACACGTTCAATTTCACGTTCTTGAATGACTCTAAGTAGTTTTGTTTGCATTGAGAAACTCATATCTCCGATTTCATCTAAGAAAATTGTTCCTTGATTAGCACGTTCAAATTTTCCTGGTTGACCGCCTTTACAAGCACCTGTAAAAGCTCCTTCCACATAGCCGAAAAGTTCTGATTCTAATAATTGTTCCGGTACAGCAGCACAATTGATACTTACAAATGGACCTCGTTTCCGTGGACCTCCACGATGGATAGCTTGGGCAAACACTTCTTTACCTGTCCCGCTTTCTCCTAATAGCAATACTGTAGAAGATGTTCTTGCAGTACGTAGCGCCAAGGTCTTCGCTGCGGTAATCTTATCACTTTTACCGATTATATTAATAAAAGCATCTTGAGAGTTATAAATTTCTTCTTTGTAATACTTTAAGTCATCTTCCATAAGCATAACCTTTTTGGCGAACATTTTAGCTACCTCCATGTCCTTAAAAAGGATTTTACCTATTGCTCCAATAATTTTCCCCTTCTGCTTTATGGGTGCTCTCATAACCATAAAGTTTTGATTGCCAATTCTCCAGGGTTCGCCAATCTGAACAAGACCCGTCTTAATTATATTGGGTAGTCCCGAAGTAGGACTTACTTCGAGAATATGCCTCCCAATTACTTCATTTAGACTTAATCCAATTAAGTCTAAATAGAATTGGTTCATTATTATAATTCGTTCCTCATTATCGATAACTGCAATCCCTTCATAGGAGTTTTCAATTATAGCATCAAGTGTAGCTTTTAATTTTTCAGTTTCATTTAGCTTCTCATTAACAGCTTCTAGTTCCGTTATATCCTGAAAGACGGCAACTGCACCTAAAACCTGGTCATTAAGAACTCTCTGTTTGAAATTTATCTTCAGTGTTTTCGCGCCAAATGTTAATCGTTGTACTATTTCTGATTTCCCAGTCTTTAGCACCTCATAAGTCCTAGAATTGTGAATAAACTTCTTAATTGAGTGACCAAGAATTTGATTCTCTGGGTAACCAAGTATTTCCTCTCCTGTTTTATTACAGAAGATTGTGGTTCCTTGATTATCTATTGCCAAGACACCATTATTAATCGATTCTAAGACTTCACTATAAAACCGGTTAATCTCCATATTAGATTTAAAAAGAGCATTAAGCAAATCAGTTAGAAGTAGCACCCCTAAGACTTGATTTTCTTTGTTGATAACAGCTACCTGATCAATACCTTGCTCTAGCATAATTTCTAACGTACTCTTAAGAGGGTCTCCTTCATTTATTGTTAGCTGAGGTCGATGAACAAAATCCTTAATCGGTAAACTTTTGGTTTTATTTTTTAAAGCTGGTAATATATCCACTAAATCTAAAACACCAATAAATTGAGCATTGCTATCAAATATAATTGCTTTTTGTAATCTTGTACTGGTAAAAAATGAAATAGCGTCGGATATGTCGCAAGTATCTAAAAGGTGAGGAATGTCAGTTACAATTAAGGATAGTAAGTTTTGCCACTCAAATGATAGACTGTTTAGTATATATCTATTCAATTCGCTCCCCCCCTATTTTCTTTTTGATTATCTAGATAAAGACACTATTCCAATGCTGTTTCTCGATGGGAGCAGAACAGGGAACACCCACTTATGAGAAGTGGGTGTTTTAATCGTGGATAAAATAAGTTTTAATGGGTAGTCACCTTAGATTGACACAATTTACTGTCTAAAGAAGGCCTAGAAAAGTTCTGTTTAGGGACAAACAACCGATCTAATACCTTCACCAGAGCGTAAGAAGTCTAAGCCCTCATTAATTTGGTCAAGTGAAAAGCGTTTAGTTACCATTGGTACTAATTGGATTTTGCCATTACGAACCATCTCGATTGCTTTTGGATAGTCCTGTAAAGAACAGCCTAAAGAACCCACAACTTCCATTTCTCGATACATAACCTTGCTAGCATTCAGTGTCATCGGACTTGGGGGATAACCTACGATGACTAGGCGTCCACCGTTTCGTACAAGATTAAAGGCCGTTTCCAGTGTTTTAGGATTGCCAATAACCTCACAGGCGATATCTACTCCAGCGCCGCCGGTCGCTTTTTTGACTGCCTTAACAAACGATTTATCATCGGGATAATCTTTGGGATTAAAGGTACCAACAGCGCCTAACTCTTTAGCCTTGTCCAATTTTAATTGCATAATATCAACAGCATAGACTGAGGCACCCGCCGCATTAGCAATTTGGACAAGGTTTAAGCCAACCCCTCCACAACCAAAGACAAGTAATTTGTCTCCAGGTTTCACACCGGACCGGTTTTTTACAGCATGGAAAGGTGTCGTAATAGCATCGGCAATAATAGCCCCTTCAATTAAAGGAATTTCATCTGGTAAATGAAAAAGATTATTAGCAGGAGCTTTGACATATTCAGCATAGCCACCATCTACATCGTTCCCAGGCATCTTCATATTTTCACAAGTATTGCCACGTCCTTCACGACAAGGGTTACATTCACCACAGGCGAAAACAGCTGGCGATAAAACACGATCCCCGACTTTGAATGTCGTAACATCTGGGGCGACTTCAAATACAGTACCAGATATCTCATGTCCTAAGATCAAGGGTGGCTTCTTAAAAGTAGGAGTACCATGGTCAATATAGCCTATATCCGTGTGACATAGCCCGCAGGCGGCAACCTTAACTAAAACTTCACCAGCTCCAATTACTGGCATTGGTACTTCCTCTACTTTAAGAGGTTGATTAGGACCATAAAATACGGCTGCTTTCATTTTAAATACACCTCCATTAAATTTTAGGGAAAAATTACTTTCTTTTTGCGAATATCTATAATACCTTTTGGGGTTATACGCACATATGGTAAACCGGTAAAGGCTAAGAAGCATAGTCCAAAAATTGGATCATCCCAAGGGCAACCTTTTTCTTGCGAGAATTTATTCAGCTTAGACATACCTGGTGCTAACTCCTCTATATCTGTAGTTGACAAAATTCCGCCGGCAATACTAATGTTCGTGATTTTGGTAATTAGCTATTTATCTTTCACCTGCTCTCTACTCCAATTGACTAGCTATTCTAATATTCAAGTCCCTTAATAGATATATTTGCAATCTTTAGACTCTTTCTACTTATGCAAGTATCATGCCACTTGTTGGCTTCTGAAGCGTATAAGTATCGATTGGTTTTTGTTTACAGCCTAACAGTCGAAAACCAATGGTGAATGGTTAAATTCAGAGAAAATGTTTAGATCTTAAGAGGAAAAAATAGGAAATACCACTGCAAAACTGCAGTAGTGTTTATCATTCTCCTTAAAAAGTCTCCTTGAATCAGACCTTGGACTAAATCGTACCAGCATCACAGTAATGCAATTATGACTCATTTATCAAAGCATTTACTCTAATACCTACAATAAATACTCTAATATCTATGAAACTAACGGTGGAAAACCTAGAATACGAGCTAACTTTGGACTCGAATTACTGTCAACTTATCCATTATAATAAGCTTCGGACTTTGAGTAAGCTTATTGAACCTCCCAATACACTACTCCAGCATCCTGCCTGAATCGGACACGTTTCTGAATCCTTAACCAGCCTAACTGCCCTAACGTTTCCGAAAGAGCCAACCAATTATGATACCGCCCTCCACCACTTGGAAACAATTTATTAGCTATAGAGAATGTCGTTAAGCTATGAGCACCAAGAATTTGAAAGACTTGTTCACTACGTTTTGCCATACGGGTCAACTGTCGATCAATTGCTGAATTAACGGATAATATTGGTTTACCATGACCAGGATAAGCTTTCGAAGCTCCAAGTAAGCGAATCTTAGACAATGAATCCTGCAACCGTACTAAGTTCTGATCTCTTTCCTCCCCGGCAATTTCAAGGATGGGGTTTGGAGTAATATCAGACAATAGGACATCGCCAGTGAACACAATATCCTTTTCAACAAGCAGAAAAGAACAACTACCTGCTGAATGCCCGGGTGTATGAATTACTTTAATCGTTAGATCAGGAAACTCCAAGACATTCCCATCTGCTAAGGAGTGAATAGAAGACTCCAACAGGGGCTTAAACTCTCTCTCCGCGGTTACTATTTCACTTATAAAACTTGGTATCAAACTCTTCTTTATGCCAAGTCTCTCCAAAAAAGGAATTACCTCTGTTTCATTTTCTTTTCCAAAAAAAGGATTTTCGGAAGTAGCGGCTAATTTTTGTTTGTCTGCAGAATGGACGTAAACATGAGCGCCAGTCAGCTCCACAATTTGCGCAGCAAAACTAAAATGGTCATAATGACCATGTGTCACTAAAATGTGTTTAATGTTTTCCCAAGTAACTTCAGCTTTATTAAGAATATCTTTGAGAGTATCCATCGCCTGCGGCGCATTTGGGCCAGTATCCACTAGAATGGCATCATTATTATCAAGCTTTATAAGATAGACATTTGCGTTAAATCCAACACCTGGAATTGGAACTTTATACTCATAGATCCTCATTCGGTACTCCCTGGATAACTTAAAATAATTATCAAGAAATTTAGCTAACGATGAGCCATAGGCACAGATAGTAGGCTTCATTTGAAACTATTGCTTTCTAGAAAGTAATTCAACAATAAGTTATACTTTTAGGTACTAAAAAGAAGAGAAGCATTGCCACTAGTGACCGGTAATGCTTCTCTGGCAAGGCTCATCTTTTTAGTACAGCGCCTCAATAACAGTAGCCATTCCTTGTCCGCCACCTATACAAAGCGTAACCATACCATAGCGTCCCTTACGTCGACGTAATTCATAAAGAAGTGTAGTCATCAAACGAGCTCCAGTCGCACCAACTGGATGACCTAAGCCCATAGCGCCACCATTGACATTCGTTTTCTCCATATCAAACCCAAGTTCCCGAATAACGGCCAAGGATTGTGATGCAAAGGCCTCATTCAGTTCAATCAAGTCAATATCGTCTAAAGTAAGACCAGCTTGTTTTAAGGCCTTACGCACGGCAGGTACAGGACCAATTCCCATGATATTTGGAGATACTCCAGCCAACGCATCCGTAATAACCCTAGCCAAAGGTTTAATACCCAGCTCCTTGGCTTTATCGGCGGACATCATTACCAATGCTGCAGCACAATCATTTCGGCCACATGAATTACCAGCCGTAACAGATCCGCCTTTCTTAAACACTGGTTTTAGCGTTGCTAGTACTTCCAGACTCGTAACCCTTGGACCTTCATCTGTATCAAAAATAGTCGTTCCTTTACGGGTCTTAATCTCAACTGGCAGAATTTCCTCCTTAAAAACCCCTGAAGCTAAGGATCTTTGACATCTTTCCTGACTTTGTAAAGCGAATTTATCCTGATCTTCACGAGAGATATTAAATTGTTCAGCCACATTCTCTGCCGTATCTCCCATAGAAACATTGCCATAAATTGAATGTGGTTGACCACCAGGTCCTGCTTCTGTTAAAGAGTCGACTAAAACCCCATCACCAGCTTTATACCCATAGCGAGCATTTTTGAGATAAAAGGGCGCACGACTTAAACTTTCTGTTCCCCCGGCTACAACTACATCTGCCCTACCGGTCTGGATTTCTTGGGTTCCGTTACTAATTGCTTTTAAACTTGCAGCACATTGACAATGTACTGTATAGGCAGAGGCTTGTTCCGGAATTCCCGCCAAAAGTGAACTAACGCGAGCAATATTTGCTGCTTCAGTTGTTTGTCGCGACCAACCCATGATTACTTCCTCAACTAAATCAGGACTTACACCTGCACGAGCAACAGCCTCTTTTACGACAAGACCTCCTAGTTCTTGGGGGGGAATATCTTTAAGTGTCCCCCCAATAGTTCCAACTGGAGTTCTTACAGCACTTACTATTACAACTTCTTTCATTTTGGTCCTCCTTTTTCTTAATAATTTTTGTTAACTTGATGCAGACCAACTAACTTACATCATTTGATTCTTGTACTATGGCAAAAGTATGTTTAAACTCTAGTTATTAACACCTTATTGAGGGGGGAATTCTTCTATAGATTAGTAACTTAAAATAATATCAAGAAACATATACGGATAAGTAGTAGAAGTTATCCAATGCAGGTTTACTAGTATATGAGTTAACCTGCATTGGAACTATCCTAGTCAGCGTTGGCTTGTAGCCTAGCGCATGATCATGCCGCCTTCAATACATAGAATCTGCCCAGTGATATAACTCGCATCTTGAGATGCCAAAAAGACAAAACCACCAGCCATTTCCTCAGGCTGCCCAAATCTGCCCATAGGTATTTTATCCAAATACTTAGCACTCAAAGTTGGATCTGTAGATATCTTTTCAGTCATTTTTGTCACAGCGAAAGGTGAGATTGCATTAACAGTAACTCCGTATTTAGCTAATTCCCGAGCCGCAGATTTTGTTAAAGCATTTATTCCGCCCTTAGCAGCGGCGTAATTCACTTGCCCGATAGTACCTTGCAATCCAGCTGATGAAGTCACATTAATGATTCGGCCATATCCACGGGTCTTCATATCTCCTGCAACTGCTTGCATGCAAAGGAACGTTCCTTTCAAGTGGATATTTATAATATCGTCCCACTGCTCTTCAGTCATTTTGAGCATCATAGCAGGTTTACTTAAACCAGCGTTATTGACTAAGATGTCTATTTGCCCAAGTTCTTCCTTGATTGTTTGAACCATTGCTGTCACTGAAGCCTTGTTTGCTACATCTACTTTAACGATGGATGTTTTACGCCCTAATGCTTCGATCTCCCGTACGACATCATCTTCACGTGTGATAGAGCGACTAGCTAGAGCAACATCCGCTCCCTCGTTAGCAAAAGCTAAAGCAACCGCTTTTCCTATACCATCCTTTGCACCAGTTACTAAGGCTACTTTTCCTGCAAGTTTCATCTCTTTTCCTCCAGTTAATTTTTTATATAATTCTATTTACCCTGCCAGACTGGTTTGCGCTTTTCCATAAAAGCAGTTAACCCTTCTACGGCATCCGCGCTAGGCATTAATTCATTCAGGTAAATATCATCAATAACCTTTAGTCCATCAACAAAGCCCTTATTCTGGCCGGCCTTCAGGGCCTTTTTGGTATATGCCAGCACTAATGGACTCATTGTCATAAACTTTTGTAAAAATTGATTCACACCTTCGTCAAAGGAATCAACGGGTAGAACAGCGTTCACTAACCCCAACTTGTCAGCCTTGGCAGCATTGAAGGCTTCGCCTCCCAAAAGCAATTCCATAGCATGAGGCATAGAGGTTAATTTGGGAAGCATATAAGAAGCTATGGGCGGAAATACTCCGACAGCTATTTCCGGTTGTCCGAACTTCGCCTTTTCCGAGGCTACGACCATATCACAGAAAAGCACCAGTTCATATCCTCCACCCAAAGCCGCACCTTTAACAGCTGCCACAATAGGTTTATCGTTATTATACATATTATGGAATATGCTATCGAAGACCTCAATCATTTTTGTCACCTTATCAGGTGTGTGATCCGCAACGTCTACACCGGCTGAAAAGGCCTTCCCTTCTGCATTCAAGAGGATAAGTTTAGCGGTTTGCCCTTGGGCCCAGGCAAATGCGTCAGCCAGTTCCTCCATCATAGGAATAGTCAAAACATTAAGTGGCGGCTTGTTTAGGGTTATGGTAATTAATTCATCTACATTATTCACCTTGATAAAATCATAACTCATGCGATTCCCTCCTGTTCATATCTTTATCGTCCTTTTAACATCCTTACGGAAATACGGGGCTAAGCCAATGCTTACAATTTGTTTAGAATACTAATATAGAGAATAATATTCACCACGGCGTAATATTGCATGGAGTCTATTATTCTCTACAGAAAGTCCGCATTGATCAATATCCGATACCTTTTTGAACCTAAATGATTATAATCTTCCTTTGAAGATTACGCCTTCGGGGAAACGTTGACTGGTGGCTTTTGACACTAAAATGAACAAGTTCACTAACCATTGCCTATTCTGCGGACGCGGACTCCAAGGGAAAAGCGAACGCTTTAGCTAATACGTAAGCTGCTTGAAGTGCCTCTGTCGGACAAAGAGGGAAACATTCTTTGCAGTTCCAGCACTCTTTGGCAGCTACCTCCGGAATAAAGCTTATCTCCCGAGTTTTTCCTTTGTCCACAAAGCAAATAGCGTTCTTCTTTTTGACCTCAGCACAGTATCTTACACAAAGGCCACAATGAATGCAAAATGAGGAATCTTTTGCAAAACGGTCTTTGTTTGCTCCATACTCCTTAGCCAAATCCTGTAAATCAAAGGCATCCGGTGCATGAGCCAGCAAGAGCTCCAAAATCACTTTGCGAATTTTATCTACCTTCTCAGACCTTGTTCTTACGATCAAATCCTTGGCCACTGGATAAAGGCAGGCAGCAACGTAATTTGTCCAGCCGCGAACTTCTGCTTCTACTGTGCAAAAGCGGCAACCCCCATAAGGATCCAATTTCTCATGGTGACAAAGTGTCGGAATCGATATTCCCGCTTGTTGTGCAGCCTGTAAAACGGTCATGCCTTCACTTGCCGTAACTTCTTTTCCGTCAATCTGTAAAATTATTTCACTCATATTTCTATACTCCCTCTAAGGCAATCAGTTCCTTGCAGGAATGCGCCGGGCACCGCTTCTCCTTGATGTGCGCCTCGAACTCAGCTCTAAAGTATTTCAACATGCTCAATAATGGATTTTGAACACTCCTGCCCAGCGAGCAAAGGGCTGCTGCGCCGATTACCTCGGATAATTCCTCCAAAAGCTCAATATCCCCTTCTCTTCCTTTGCCCTTAGTCATATTCGTCAGGATATTAAGCATCTGCCTGATGCCTTCACGACAGGGTACGCATTTGCCGCAGGACTCACCAGAGAGGAAATCAAGGAAGTACCTAGCGACCTCAACTAAACAGGTATCTTCATCCATCATCAGCATGTCACCTGCGCCCATTGATGCTCCCAGTTTTGACAGCACATCAAAATCGAGTGGATTGTCGATGAGACTCTCGGGAATAGTCCCCCCCATTGGTCCTCCAAAGTGAATCGCTTTAAGTTTCTTTCCGTTAGGTATTCCACCACCAAAGTCATAGACAATTTCTCTGAGCGAGGTACCCATAGGTACTTCCACAACCGTTGAATTACATACATGACCGGATAAGGATATTAGTTTCGTCCCTTTGCTCTTGTCTGTCCCGATACTGTTATACCATTCGGAGCCCTTACCGATGATCTGAGGCACATTAGCCCAGGTTTCCACATTGTTTAGGTTACTAGGCCTATCCCAAATACCATTGACCGATGTACGGATATATTTCGGTTTTGGCTCTGGTGCCTTTCCTTCTATTGACCTCATTAACGCACTGGACTCGCCTGATACGAAGATCCCGACATCATAATGTACCTCAACCTTAAAGTCAAAACCGGAGCCAAGAATATTTTCGCCTAGTAGTCCGTATTCCTCCGCCTGGGCAAGGGCAAGATCAACATTCTTTCTTAATTCCGGTGTATCATGCCGAGTGTATATAAATCCTTGATGTGAACCAATCGCATACGCACCGATGATCAAGCCTTCCAACACGCTATGCGGATTTGCCTGGAAGAGAGCTCTGTCCATAAATGCCCCGGGCTCCCCTTCGTGAGCGTTCACAATAACATACTTTACTTCGTTGGGCGCATTACGAGTAGTCTCCCACTTCCTACCTGCTGGGAATCCACCGCCGCCTCGCCCGCGTAAGTTTGCAATCTTAACTTCTTCAAGGACTTGCACAGGGCTCATCTTAAGAAGAGCTTTGGCTAACGCAGAATAACCGCCGATCGCCAGGTAGTCCTCGATGCTTTTAGGATTAATCTTAGAGTTATTGCCCATCAGAACCCGCATCTGGTTTTTATAGAAAGGTATATCAGACATATGCGCTGCTTTTTCACCAGTGTTGGGATCTGTATGAATCAATCGGTCAATTACTTTTTTAGCAATTACAGTTTGGGAAATTATCTCTGGGACATCCTCCGGCTTTACCTCTAAATAGCAGATTTCTTCAGGATTAATAACAACAATCGGCCCTTTTTCACAAAAGCCATGGCACCCGGTGGTTATAACATCCACTTTAGCTTCTAACGATTGTTTCCCGAGTTCTTCTTTAAAGGCGCTAATAAGTTTGCCATTTCCGAGGCCAAGACAACTGAGTCCCGCACATATAGAAATACTAGGCTTATCGGGATCTATTTTTGACAAGATGCCCTGCCTGAGCTCTTCCAATTCAGCAGCTGATTTTATCCTTGTCATATGCCTTCCCTCAATCATATTTTTTTAACGCGTCTGCTATCTCGGCAGGCGATATCCTACTGTGAGTCTGCTCATCAATTTTTAGCATTGGACCACAAGTGCAGTTACCTTGACAGTTAACTATCTCCAAGCTAAACTTTTGATCCGCATCGGTTTCTCCAGGTTTAATACCAGTCAGGTCTTGCACCGCGCCGAGAACATTCTGCGCGCCACGTATATGACAGGCGGTACCCGTACAGATTTGAATTTCATGACGTCCTTTGGGAGTCAAACTGAAAGTTTTATAATAGGTTGCTATGCGCAGTACCCGACTAAAGGGCACCTCTAATTTTTCACTGATCTTTACCATAACTTCTCTAGGAAGCCAATGGTTCTCTTCCTGAATCTCCATCATGACTCGAATCAGCGAACCAGCTTGGCCCTGATATTTATTTAAGATATTATCAATTGCATCGTTATTCATAATCTCTCTGTCCTGACCTCCTCTCTACCCCAATTCGCTGTCTGGTCTTTCACCTTAGGCTAGAGCAAAACACTTCTGGCTTTCCTCGTACCTGACTAATCCCTGCCTTGATGAATTATTAAGGTATCTTGATACTTCAGACGGCGTCAGGTCTAAAATCTTAGAGATCTCTCCGGTTGTATGGGGTCTTAACCTCAAGAGTGAGATTATTTGACTGACTCCCAATTGTTCGCCAATGGTTTCATCAAACAACCGTTTAAACTCGTCACTGGCGAAAAATTCATGATAGACTTCTTCCGATTGAATATTGATTCTCATTCTTTCCCGTTCGACTAGCCTAATGTAGGGGACTAGGTTTGTTACTGCTTCGAGTTTGGACTTTAAGGACAATACATCAATTCCTTCGCTTTTGCCAAGCGGTCCTAACCCCTTTATAGTTTTGCCAAAGTCGTTCATTACTTCGGCAAAAAGATTTCCTTCTCCGGCAGACATTGTTTCCATTCTTAATCTTTCCGGGTTCAGACCGATGGACTCCATTAGTTTCTTACATAGGAGCACCATATTGAGTGCATGGTAATTTCCATTGGTACTATAATTACAATCATTGAAACGGCAGCCACCAATAAACACTCCATCATTTCCATTTGAGAAGGCCCTAAGTACAAAGGACAGGTCGACTCTACCGGAACACATGACGCGAATAATTCTGCTTTCAGTTGTATATTGTAGTCTGGACACGCCAGCCAGGTCCGCAGACCCGTAGGCTCACCAATGGCATACAAAACCTAATATTTTCGGCTTAAATTTAAGTTCTGTACTCATTCGTTCTCACCTCCCTAGTTAGTAATCCCGTCCCAAGTTTGTAATCCGTCCTTGGGCTTCTATAAGCCTGAAGCCGCGTCAATCTGGCTCATTAACTCTTTATCCGTAAAGTGTTTAAGTTGAATAGCCCCAGTTGGACATTTCGTGTTACAGAGACCATCTCCCTTACAGAGGGCAGGATTAATTCCGGCCTTTCTGCCTTGGGGGGTATCAATAAACTCTATGGCACCATACGTACAAGCTGTGATACAGGCCCCACACGAAATACAGTTGCTCTCCTCCACTTGGCAAACAGCACCGGAGGCTACGACGGTATCATGGGAGAGAAGAGTTATTGCTCGCCCGGCTGCTCCATAAGCTTGGCTAACCGTTTCTGAGATCAGCTTAGGATAGTGAGCCATTCCACAAAGATAAACTCCATCGACAGCAAATTCAACCGGCCTTAATTTGACATGGGCTTCTTTGAAGAAACCATCGAGATTGGTCGTTACCTTAAATAACTGAGTTGCTTCCTGACTTCCCGCTGATGGAATAATAGCAGCAGCTAAAGCGAGTGCATTAGCATCTATTTCAAGCTTCTTACCTAAAATAAGATCAGTTACGGTAACCCTTAAGACACTCCGACCTTCCTCATTAACAGCTTCTTCAACCTGAGGTTGATCCTGCGGCTCATAGCGAATGAACCTTACTTCTTTACTTGCCGCTTCCCTGTAATAATCCTCTTTGAACCCATAGGTTCTTATATCCCTAAACAGAATGTAGATGTCCATCTGAGGATTAAGTTCTTTTAGTTTTAAAGCATTTTTGATTGACTCGCTGCAACATATCCGGCTACAGTAGTTTCTATCTTCGTTTCTGCAGCCTACGCATTGAATCATCACCAGACTCTCAGAGTTAAGCAGTTTTTCGTCGCCTTTGGCGATTTTATCTTCCAACTCCAGATGGGTCATTACCCGATCATCTTCCCCATAAAGGTACTCGGTGGGTTGATATACTTCTGCACCTGTCGCGAGGATGGCTGCGCCGTGTTTAATCACGGCATCCCTCGCTTTAGACTTCACTTTAGTTACGAAATTACCAACGTAGCCAGTAGTCTCCGTGATGGATGCGTCCGTATAGACATGGATTAACGGGTGCTGATAGACCTTGCGAACGACATCCTTCAAATACTCTTGGACATCCATTCCTTCTAGAGTGTGATGGATTCTGCGAGCCATTCCCCCTAGGTCTGTATCTTTTTCCACCAGGTAAACCTCATGTCCCTGGTTAGCCACACTTAGAGCACTGGTCATGCCGGCCAGGCCTCCGCCGACCACCAAGGCCGTCTTGTTGACGTGCAGCGCAAATTCTTGTAAAGGCTCCAAATGACGAGCCCGCGCTACCGACATTCGGACTAAATCTTTGGCCTTTTGAGTTGCCTCTTCCTTCTCTTTCGCGTGGACCCAGGAGCAATGTTCTCTGATATTGGCCATTTCTAAATAGTATTGATTAATTCCCGCCTCTCGAAGGGTGTCCCTAAATAATGGTTCAAGAGTCCTCGGAGAGCAGGCTGCGATCACCAAGCGATTAAGCCCTTTTTCTTTGGCCATATCTGCTATTTCTTTGGCAGAATTAGTGGCGCAGGAAAACAACTGTTCCTGAGCGTAGACAACATTGGGTAAAGTTAAGGCATATTCGACTGTGGAAGGAACACTTACAATCCTAGAGATATTCGCCCCGCAATGACATACAAAGACGCCTACCTTGGGCTCCTCTTGGGAGACATCCCGTTCCGGCGGATATACCCTTTCTTTGGACAGCTTCCCTCGCCTGTAGTCCAGGAGTTCCCCACATTGGGACCCTGCCCCGCTGGCGGCATAAACCGATTCGGGAATATCGGTAGGCCCCTGGAAGGCTCCACTGACAAAGATCCCTGGCTTAGTAGCCTCAATAGGATTGGAAGGAATTGTTTTACAGAATCCGTGCGTATTAAGCTCGATACCAAATTTATCGGCCAGATCCTGATATTTAACAGGTGGATTCAAGCCAACGGATAAGACCACCAAATCGAATTCTTCTTCTTTTACTCCATCCTCGGCGGTCGAATATCGTATCGTTACATTCTTACTTTCCGGAATCTCTTTGCCGATTGAGACATAACTTCTAATAAAGCGAACTCCGGGAAGTTGCTCAGTTTTTTGGAAGTAGCGCTCTAAATCCTTGTTATAGGAACGAACATCGTTATGGAATATCGTGCACTCGGCCTCTGCGTCATGCTCTTTGGTCAGTATGACCTGTTTCTGAGCATATGAGCAACATACAGAGGAACAATAGCTATTACCGCCCTCGGGGTTTACCTGTCTTGATCCAACACATTGAATCCAAGCAATTTTATGAGGATGCTTCTTGTCCGAAGCGCGCAATATCTCACCTTCATAGGCTCCGGAGGGACTTAATATCCGTTCATAATCGAGACTGGTTACCACGTTTTCGAACTTTCCGTAACCATAGTCGTTGCGAAGCATAGGATCAAAGGGCTCAAACCCTAGAGCCAGAACAATCGCTCCTACATTGACTTCAATCTTCTCCGCCGTTTGATTAAAATCTATGGCGCCAGCCTTACAAACCGATTGGCAAACACCACATTTTTTCTCCTTTAGATAGAGGCAACTGTCGTCAATATAAGTGGCCAGAGGAATTGCTTGGGTGAAGTAGATATGGATGGCTTTATTCTGAGATATTTCCTGATTAAATTGATCAGGGTACTTGATCGGGCAATATTCTACACAGACAGTACAACCCGTACATTTGGTTTCATCAACATATTTAGGTCTTTTTGTCAAAGTAACGTTGAAATTTCCTGCTTCCCCATCTACACAGTCAACTTCTGTATAGGTTAGGACTTCAATATTCGGCTGCCGGTCGACCTCGACCAGTTTGGGGTTGAGTATTCAACTGGAGCAGTCATTAGTTGGGAAGGTCTTGTCAAGCTGGGCCATATGGCCACCGATGCTCGGCGCTTTGTCTACCAGATAGACCTTATAACCAGCAGTGGCCAGATCAAGAGAAGCTTGAATTCCGCTGATTCCTCCACCAACAACCATTACGTCTCCAAAATTACTTTTTCCAACATTATTACAAAGTTGTTGGACTGTTTCTTTTAGTAATAGTTCTTTTTCCACTTTTTCTATCACCTCATCCGTTTTCAGTAATTGGGGACATTCCTCCGATTACCTCAGACTTGCACTCCCAATTGGACATTCCTCCAACCCTTAAGACAGGCTCCAACTAGAGGTGTGTCCCCTTTCATTGCCCCTGACCGGGTTCGGCCGAATCAGCCAACTAACTTAGTTTGTTGAGCTGCCAAGTCGCCCATGCCTGAGATGATTCCCTCTGAGTACAGGAATCCAAGGACAAGGAAATTCAGCATATTTGGCGTACACAGGATGGTGACTCTAAAGCACTTCCTGGAGGATCTCCGTGATGTCTTTAACCTGGATTAAGTCATCATAACCTAAGACTAACCTGCTATCCTCAAAGTTGGTTATGCAATAGGGACAGGCAGTAACCAACACCTCTGCCCCGACCCCAATAGCTTGATCTATTCTGAGGTTGGCAAATCTGTCAGACTTTTGAGTTTCAATCCAAATCCTGCCTCCACCCATTCCACAGCACATACTATTTTCCCGCGTCTCTGGCATCTCGTTCAGTTCCAAACCGCCAATCTTCTCTAAGACCCCTCGGGGTTCGTCATATATGCCATTATGTCGACCTAAATAACAAGGATCATGATACGTAATTTTTTTCGCATATTCCTTGCTAATCTGAAGCTTTCCCTCATTAATAAGCTGGAATAAATACTGGGAGATATGGACCACTTCAAAATTCACATTGAACTCAGGATACTCGTTCTTGAAAGTGTGGTAGCAGTGAGGAGAAGAAACAACGATTTTCTTGACTCCGTTATCAATAAAGGTTTTAATATTTTCCCTAGCCAGCTGTTTGAATAATGCCTCATTGCCTGTCTTACGGATGCTTTCTCCACAGCAATTCTCTTTGGTACCCAGTATCCCAAAATCTACCCCTGCTTTATTGAGGATATTGACTGTGGCGGCAGCAACTTTCTTTAATCTTGCATCATAGCTGAGATAGCAGCCAGGGAAATATAAGACGTCCATCCCTTCGGTAAAAGTTTTTACAGAGAGACCTTTTGCCCAGTCTGCCCTCTTGCTTCGTTCTTCACCGAAAGGGTTACCATCTGAAGTAAGACCTGAGCTTGCGGCGCGGACAGGCTTGATAGCTTCAGGAAAAACACCATATCCTGTAGCAAACCTGCGTAGGGCTATCATATTTACTATCTGCTTTACATCTCGTGGACATTGCTGTTGGCACTTTCCGCAGGTAGTACAACGCCAAATTTCTTCATGTTCTATTTCAGTTAAACCGAAGGTTGCCTCTCGGATTAGCTTGCGCATACTAAAATTTCTAACCTTATTCCAGGGACAGACAGTGTCACATTTTCCGCATTGATAGCAAAATTTGAGGGGGTCTGCACCGTTCTCTTTTATTTCATCTAATGCCTCTTTGAAGGGGGCTACAGTTTCCACTATCTATAATCCTCTCCTTTCACATTAATATTTTCAGTATCTAGTTGGGGACATTCCTGTCCATAAAGTATCGCCCAAGCTTCAGCAGGTGTGTCCCCTGTCCTAATTAGTCCTTTTGGGACATTCGTGAAACACTATCCATCAGCTTCTGTAAGCCATATTTGTCTACCAATGATTTCAAGCCTATTTCCATATCGCCCAGCTTGACTTCTTCTTCGACTTCCTCTTCCCTTTCTTCATAAGTCAATGCTTCGGCTAAACACCACTTAACACACAAGGGTTGTTCTTCCTCTTCACACATATCGCATTTAAGCGGGAGACCGGAATCCGGTTCTTTGAATACACTTCTAGATGGGCAGGCAGCCCTACAGAAGCCACACTCGTCGTATTCCTTTCCGTCAATCACATATTTGTCCCTGCCCATACATTCGGCGGCAGTATACTCACCCGCGTATACAGGAAGATATACGTCTCTGAGTGGGTCACGAATCAGCCGAATACGAGACCTTGCCGGATTGTTGCTGCTATATTTTGGCGTAGCGTGAAAGGATGAGCAGATTACCTCACAGGCCCGGCAACCATTGCACTTCTCAACATCTATCTTGATTACCTTGACTTTTTTCTTAACTTTGCTCATCTTTAAGAATACCTCTCTGTTCTAAGTCTTCACTAATGTAATCCATTCCTAATTCATGTAAAGACTCTTTAGTAGGAATGCCCTGATTATTCCACCCTTTGAATTTGTAATACGCATCTAAGAGCTGAGCTTCGTACTCGGGGAATCTTTTCTTCCAATGGTCCTCGGGTGGACGTTCGTCCTCCCTTGTCATGCCCCTTCTTATATTAATGGCTCTAATTAAAGATCGGTTCCTCTTAGTTGCAAGCGATAGTCCGGCTTCATCCATATCGATCCCGGTCGCTGCTGAAATTATCGTCGGATAATTGTGGATATGATACGGAGGCTTCAAGGGAAATGATGATAAACCAGCGCACATCCCTAGGGCATCATCAATGTAGTGCATCTTCTCCATCCAATCGACTATATCACAGCACGCTTCAATACCTGGGTAAAATGGGTTTGAGAATTCTCCGCGAAATTCCCACTTCATCAAGTAATCCTTGAACTTTTGATCAGGAACCTGAATCCAATCCGAACAAAAAGCTTCTCTTTCCTCAATCGTAGCAAAAGGCGCTTGGGGGAACTGACCTTCAATTTGGGTAATGTTTATTTTCTCGTTGGTAGAATACATCAGGAAGTAAATAGGATTCATCATTCCTAGCTTGAGAGGGAGCTGCTCATGTTTCTTAATGTTATTATGAGCATATGCTTCTGACCCTTTACCAATTTTTTGAGCCGCCCAATAAGTGCCATCGGCCAGTATATCGCCTATCCCTTCTCTCCGAACAATTCTGTCCAGCAACCAGTAGAATCTCTCTTCGGTATCGGATGGCAATCCGGGCATGTCCTCATCAGTCAAAATGCCCGCTTCATAAAGTTCAAGGGCGAAGGCCATAACTTGAGGGGTTGAGAATCCGTCCACTCCATACTCCGTAGCACGTTGAGCGATTCTAAAACCAAAATCCAGGTCTGAAAAAGCAGCCATGGTATAAGTTAGTTTCGAGAAACATTTCATCATGTAGGTTGAAATTCCTGGGACGGTAATGGTTGCCCCACATTTCATCGGACAATTATAGCAACTTATTAGTCGCGTCCGCGCACTTTCTTGAGTTTCCTTCCACTTCTCTTCGACTTCCTTGGTCCAAAAATCTTTTCTCCTAGTGCGGGCATTTCCCCACACAAAATTCTCGGTGTGCCACTTCTCATCAGTGTGTAGCATCTCGGCAGGTGACCCAAGCCCTTGTAAAATAGTCATTACTCCTGGAACAGGATTGTCTTCTCGGACTTTTATATAATCCAAAACTTCGTTGCAAAACCCCATAAATTCAGCAGGTTGGGCAATATTGACGTCCTTTGTTCCACGAACAGCTATCGCCTTTAACCCTTTGTCTCCCATTACAGCACCTAAGCCTTGTCGGCTGGCACTGGACCTACCCTGCTCTATGGAAGCATAAAAAACTCTATTTTCGCCAGCTAGGCCGATAGCAGCTACATGGGAGTTCGGCTCTTTCAACTCTTGTTTGATTAGCTCTTGAGTTTCAACAGCACCTTTACCCTGCAAATGAGAGGCATCACGAATCTCAACTTTATCATTGTGTATCCACAGATAAACCAGCTTAGAAGACTGGCCGCGAATGATCACTTTATCATAACCGGCATGCTTTAATTCAGGTGCAAAAAAGCCCCCCATCATTGAATATGCCAATAACTCAGTCTGAGGAGAAATGGTACTAACTATGGTTCGATTGGCGCCGGGGGCAGGTGTGCCACCTAAAAGACCTGCGCTGAATATCAAAAGATTTTCAGGTGAAAAGGGTTTAACTTCAGGGGGAACCCTATCCCATATTATCTTGGCGCTAGTACCCAGCCCTCCAAGATGAAGTTCGGTTAATCTTGGGTCAGTTTCTACTCTCTCGATGTTTCCAGTTGATAAATCAATCTCTAAATTATACCCTGTCTCTGCGTACCTCATTTTTCATCCCCTCTAGGTATGTTTTACTATAATTAATCATCAGATTGTCACTCTAGGTTGACTTCACTTCCAACAACATACCTTTTTTACTCTTAACCTAATTTTGCTCCATAGACATCAGAGAATTTGACGTCGCGCGAAATTCCTTTAGCTCCGCACTGCAGCAAAAGTGTTCGGCTTAACTCTGGCTCTTAAAAAAGGAAAGTACTCGCCAGCAAAAAGCTTAGATTACTTCTCCTCTAGGGGAGGCGCCATGACTGCTTCAAAGAATTCAGTGGTATATGGCTTGCATTCCACCTGCAACTGACGATACTTAATAAAGTCAATAGTGTCTTTACCGGTTGCTTTCTTGTTGTTGAAAGCGTTGAAGCCCATATACGCTTCACTTTGCATGTTGGCGACTAACCAGTGACGGTTCAGTAGTTTTGCTTGATCCCAGAAGAATTTCTTCTTGGCGCGGACACCGTCAATGGACATCATCAGGCAGTTGGGGAACAAATTGGTAAATACATAGAGAATCCTGTCAATTTCTTTATCCAGCAGGGTAAAGTCTGTAGTAGCTTCACTCATTAATTTTTTGGCCTCTGCAGCTGCTTCGCCAATTTTAAAATCACCGTAAACTATCTCACCGTCTTCAACATAATTTTCGGTTTTAATCAGCGGATTGCGGATGAACTTGCCATCGACTTTCAAGACAGGGATTGCTTTGCTGATCATACCCATCCGATGCACTTTATAAGCGCTCCACATTTCGCAGGAAACGCAGTTCCACATGGCCTGTTCCATCGTTAAAAATTCGGGAAGGAAGTCAGTGGCACCGCCAACAGGAGCAGATCCGTGTTTTGGGCCTGCCTGCCCAAAAATAGCGAGGTCGGAAGAGATAGCGAGGTCACAAGCCAGACCAATCTCTTGGCCGCCGGCAACCCTCATGCCGTTTACCCTGCAGATAACCGGTTTTTTGCAATTGAGGATACCATCGACCATCGCGTTGAAGAGATCCATGTATGAGCCGTACTCTGTACCATTCATGCTATAATACTCGGAATATTCCTTGGTGTTGCCGCCTGTACAAAATGCCTTGTCTCCTACAGCAGTAAAGACAACACCGACAACGGAACGATCAGCCGATGCTTTTTGCATTCCGGCGATAACTCCTTTAACCATTTCCGTTGTGTAAGAATTAAATTGTTTGGGGTTGTTCAGAATTATCCATGCTGAAAAAAGTTCCGGCACGATGTTTCCTTTGGGGTCCAAAATGGGCTTTTTCTCATATATTACGCAAGGTGCTTCAGTTCCAAAGTGCTCATTTCCATATAACTCATGATTTTTTATATCTGTTTGACGTGGCCATCTGTTTAAACTATTTAAATCCATGATTACCCTCCTCAATAATAGGTAGAATTTATCTTCCTAATTTCTACGACCATCTCACTTCATGATTAACAAATACCTCTTCTTCCACCTCTCTTCAAACAATATTTAAGGCATAAAGTAGGTAGCTTTCACTGCCGGTTTACCTAGGAATTGTGCACGCATATTCTTCTTCCTTTTTAGAATATTTGTAATCTTATATTTCTTTTTATGCAAATGTCATGCCACTTATAAAAACTTATAGAACCAACTATGGTTGATGAGTTAAATATTATAGTTAAACCGTCGAATACCAATTGCCAACGGTATTTTATCAGCTAATTTACTTCAAACAATAAAGTCGGAGAATAATAAACACCACTGCAAAATTGCAGTGGTGTTTATTATTCTCCAAAGAAAGTCCACTTAAATCATAGTCTGGACTAAGTAATATCTGCATTGAGGTAATGCAAATATGACTTACTTATTCCTCGAAATTTACTCTATATCTATATTAAGTCGTATAATGGTTAATGACTTACAGCCGACTCGGCATCAGCCCGTCGAAAACGAGCCATTCTTCGAACAATCGTAGACTGATTAACTCCCAAGGCGGCAGCAGCCTTATAAGTGCTGCCATATTTCTCCAAGGCCTTATCAATAAGTTGGCGTTCAACTTCATCTACAGCTTCTTTTAATGGCATTAAGGAATTGACAGACACTCCTCCCGATTTGCTAGCACCACGATTAAAAGAAATAGGCAATTGGGATACTGAAATTAATTCTCCTGCCGAGACGACCATTAAACGTTCAACCATATTTTCTAGTTCACGAACATTCCCTGGCCAATCATACTCCAGAAAAGCCTCAATTACTTCGGGAGCAAAATCTCGTTGGAAACCATACTTCTTACTAAATCTGTCTCGAAAATGATAAATAAGAGGAATGATATCTTCACGGCGTTGACGCAAGGGAGGAATCAAAATAGGAACCACGTTTAATCGAAAGAACAAATCTTCCCTAAATTGCCCCACTCTAGTCATCTCCTCAAGATCTTTATGTGTTGCCGCTAGGATTCGGACATTGACTTGGCGTGGCTTTGCCCCTCCTACCGGAACAAATTCCCGTTCTTGGAGTACCCTTAAGAGCTTGGACTGAAGATTAAAGGGAAAATCACCAATTTCATCAAGCAAAAGTGTCCCATTATGAGCAAGTTCGAACATGCCTATTTTACCTTCTCGACGAGCTCCTGTAAATGCTCCCGACTCATAACCAAATAGTTCTGATTCTAACAAATGCTCCGGAATAGCCCCGCAATTAAGTTTAATAAAAGGGCCTTTGGCCCGGTTGCTATGATTATGAAGGAGTTTACCAATACCCTCCTTGCCCACACCTGATTCTCCGAATAATAGAACGGTAGAATCAACCTTAGCTACTCGCCTAATTAATTCGAATACCCGTTCCATCTCGGGACCGGTGCCAATCATTCCTCCTTTATCTTGTTGATCCCGCAATTCCGCTAGCTCCTGGTGATATTTTTCGCTTAAACGTTTGGTATCAATCAATTCCTGCCGCAGTTGATTAAGACTAGTCATATCTCTAAGATTTATCACAACCCTTAAGAGCTTTCCTTCCTCATCAAAAACAGGACTACCGGTGACAAGCAGGCTATGATTATTCTTATTTTCCATAATTGTAACAGATTTTCCGCGTTGCTGAACTAATTCAACTAAAGAATGAGCATAGATAACCTCTTCAATTTCCTGGATTCCTCTCCCTATTAAATCTTGGGCATTACCCCGGCTCATTGTTTCAAAGGTCTGATTGACTCTAAGAACTATACCTGCCGAATCGGTAACAAATAAACCATCTGAGGAGGCCTGTATTATTGAATCAAGTTCGCTATTGAGTTCCTTTACCGTGGCTAATTCCTGTGATACCGATTCAAACTCGGATATATCCTGAAATACGCCAACTGCCCCAGTAATTCGACCATCTTGGATTACTGGATCTCTATTCATGATATAAGTTCCCCGGCCCACTTGAAACCTTTGAGCATACTCAGATCTACCTGTTTCTAGAATTTCCATTAGACCAAGAGGCACTAAGGCATCTAAGACATGGCGACCAATGGCCTTTTCGCGAGAAAGCCTGGTAAATCGTTCGGCCGCCCTATTAAATGAAGTAATAATACCATAGCTATTGATAACTACAATGCCATTATGCGCAGAGCTTAGTACCGCTTCCAGTTCATTAACCTGAAATTCGGCCTCTTGATATAAAGCTACAGCTAAGTCTGCACGGCTTAAAACTCCAGCGATCTGGCCATCCTCTTCGATTACTACTGCCATATCAAATTGATAAGCCCAGGCCTCACCAAGACGCATAGAAGGCCTAATAACCATTGGATTGCGTTCTACTGCTTCAAGACAACTCAATTCTCTAGATGAGCGGTCCTTAGAGATTACATTCTTGACAAGCATTTTCATTGTAACTATTCCTATTAAATTTCCATTTTTATTTACAACGGGCCAACCGGAAGAATCAGCTTCGATAAGCCTATTCAATGCCTCCAAACAAGAATTAGCCTCGTTCAAACAAACTGATATCTGGGTCATGGCCTCTTCTACCCACATCATAAAAGTACCTTAGTTTCCAATATTTTAAATTTTGTAGGAAACACAAGTCTTTCACCTCCTCCTCCTAAAATAGGATTTATCTTCATTATATCTGGGGTAAGATTATCAGTCAATTAGCAATGGACAAAGCCAGAGCTGAAGCATGATTTTTTTAATTTACGAACAGCCGACAAGATTATACCAATTTGAAGACTCACATAGGCAACCTTTCAATTCAAATAACATTGTACAGAAGTATTACCCCATTTCATGAAGTC
>Ga0209639_1000752_pt1 | contig 40468 bp, 28 predicted proteins | sample EPASupsiteHSE605_FD_187268 | JGI IMG/M metagenome (GOLD analysis project Ga0209639, IMG submission 187268) | Bioremediated contaminated groundwater from EPA Superfund site, New Mexico - Sample HSE6-05 (SPAdes) (version 2) | ecosystem: Environmental > Aquatic > Deep subsurface > Groundwater >... | reverse complement strand
GTTGAATTCAATAGAGGGAAGATGAACTACTGAATATTTTCAACCAATTCGAATCCAAAAAGGGGCAAATACTGCAAAGCCTACGAAAATTCGGTGGAAAAATTAAAAGGGGGTCGAAATGTAAATTTTACTATATTTTCTAGTTATTTTTCTCTGTTTGTGACTTTTATAAAGGTATACATGCTGTATAAGGGTTTAGATTTGGTAGTGTGCCTAAATTTCTGTAAAATTCTCTATACCCTTTTTACTCTTCTTTTTTGATTACTGTTCCATTATTAAATACTTATTTCCTGTAATCCACTCTTCATTAATATCTATCAGTATTGAGACTACCAGTCTCAATACTGATTCGTCATTCGGGAATGCCCCTACTACCTTGCTTCTTCTTTTAATCTCCTTGTTAGTTCTCTCCATCATATTAGTTGTCCTTATTCTTCTCCAATGATCCTTTGGGAACTGCATATAATTCATCACGTCATACTGAAACCTTTCAAGGGTATCAGCTGCGCTTTTATATCCCATATTATCCAGTTCTCTTATCAATTCCTGTAACTTCTGACGGTCTACCAACGCTTCTTTAATCTTATCTGCTACTTCTTTTTGCTTCTTTTTCGGAACCTTTTTTAGAGTTTGTCTTATCAGATGGACATGACACATTTGCCAGCTTGATCCGATAAAGGATTCCCTAACTGCTTTTTGTATTCCTTTATGACCATCAGAAACAATTAACTTGACACCTCTTAACCCTCTTTCTTTTAGGTCTTCAAACAGATCTTTCCAGAAAAGAGAGTCTTCACTATCTGCCAATTTTGCTCCAAGAATCTCGCGAAAACCGTCATCCCTGATTCCAGCAACAATAAAGAGAGCTTTATTTTCGTAATGAAGTCCATCTCTTACTTTGAGATAAGTAGCATCAATAAACAAATAAGGAATTTCGTGTTCTATTGGCTTTGATAAGAATTCGCAAACCTTTTCATCCAGCTCTTTAGTAATCCTGGAAACAGAAGAGGCTGAGATTCCTTCAACTCCTAAAGCATTCATTATCTTTTCCACCCTTCGGGTGGAAACACCTTGAAGGTAAGATTCACTTACGGCAGTTAAAATGGCCTTTTCAACTCTGGAATATTTCTCAAAAACTTCAGTTTCAAAGGGAAACTCCCGGAATTGAGGCTTTAATAATTCGAGTTCTCCATGTTTGGTTTGGAGGGTACGGGGTTTGTAACCATTTCTACTGGCTTTACGAGAATCTGTCCTCTCATAACGTTTTGCACCAGATTGAAGAAGAGCTTCTTCCATGACAAGGTTTAAAAACCAGGTAAGTAACTGACGAATTCCATCTTCCCGATCCAGAAGATAATCTTTTATAAATGAGACGATATCTACCATTGACTCTGCACCTTCTTTTTTTGTGGTGAAAGAAAAAGGATACAGAGTCAATCATATTTTACAGAACTTTCGCTACACTGCCTTAGATTTTTGATTATATCTCTGAAAAACACAAGTAGACAATTATTTAATTAAATGACATCTTAAAAGTACTTCAAAGCTGAAATAAAAAATTCCGGTTCATGAAATATGTTATTTAAAAATGAAAGAGACTTTGACTGTAAGATGAAAACGATTAAATCTCTCACTGAAGCTGATCTGGCTGAATATCCGAAACTGCCGACTGATTGGCAATGGACACGCTTGGGAGAAATTGCAGATAATATTCAGTACGGATACACAGAGTCCTCTACTGATGAACCGATTGGTCCTAAATTTTTAAGAATCACTGATATTCAAAATAATGAAGTAATTTGGAAAACTGTCCCTTATTGTAAAATAGATGATGCAAAAAAACAAAATTATGTGCTAAAAGACGGAGACTTAGTTTTTGCAAGAACAGGAGCGACTGTTGGAAAAAGTTATTTGCTCAAAGGAGATTTCCCTGAAAGTGTTTTTGCATCATATTTGATTAGAGTTAGATTATTAAAAGAAGTTTCCGAGTCATTTGTTTACAACTTTTTTCAAAGTTTAATCTATTGGAAACAAATTACCGAAGGTCAGGTAGGTATTGGGCAACCTAACGTTAATGGAACAAAATTATCTTTACTTATTGTTCCTGTTGCGCCGCCCCCCGAACAACGCGCCATAGTCTCCAAAATCGAACTTCTTTTCAGCGAACTGGACAACGGCATCTCAAACCTCAAACTGGCACAGGAACAGCTCAAGGTTTATCGGCAGGCGGTACTGAAGAAAGCTTTTGAGGGGGAGCTTACGAAAAAATGGCGGGAGCAGCAGACAGATTTGCCGGATACACGAAATTTTATGGAGCAGATTCGAAGGGAGTGGGAAGAAGCTACAAAGGCTTCTGGGAAGAAGATAAAAGCAGTTAAAAATCTCACTGAAGTGGAATTGGAAGAGTTGTCTAGGCTGCCGGAGGGATGGGGGTGGACGAAGTTAGGTCAAGTCGTATGGTCAGTTAAAGATGGACCACATTACAGTCCTAAATATGTAGAAAATGGAATTCCATTCATTTCTGGCGGTAATATCAGACCTTCTGGTGTTGACTTTTCCAATACTAAGTATATTTCAAAGGAACTCCATGAGGAATTATCTCAAAGATGTAAACCTGAGTTTAATGATATCTTGTATACTAAAGGAGGCACAACTGGTATTGCAAGAGTTAATACTTATGATTTCGATTTTAATGTTTGGGTTCATGTAGCAGTTCTTAAAACTATAAAATCCATCTATCCCTTTTATCTACAACATGCATTGAATTCTTTTCATTGCTATCGTCAATCCCAAAAATATACACATGGAGTAGGCAATCAAGATTTGGGATTAACAAGAATGATATTAATCACTTTACCAATTTGTTCCCTCCCCGAACAACAAGCCATTGTCCAGGAAATAGAAACCCGCCTTTCAGTCTGCGATAAAATAGAGCAGGATATAAAAGAGAATCTGGAAAAAGCCGAAGCACTTCGGCAGAGTATTTTGAAAAAAGCGTTTGAGGGGAAGTTGCTTAATGAAAGGGAGCTGGCAGAGGTTAGAAGGGCAGAAGATTGGGAGCCTGCTGAGGTTTTGTTAGAGATAATAAGGGCTGAGAGAATGGAAAATGGGAAAAAGTGAGGAAGCATGATCTCTGAGCAATTGAAGAGCATTATACGGGATGGCGAAGGGCTCACTGTGGAATTCAAGGAGTGCAGGGATCAGATAAATCGGGACGTATACGAGACTGTCTGTGCTTTTTTAAATCGCAGTGGAGGGCATATTGTTCTTGGGGTTGATGACAATGGCAATATTACAGGAATTGATGCGGATGCTCTGCCGCAAATAAAAAAGGATCTGGTCACTACACTGAATAACTCTCAAAAGATCAATCCACCTCTGTACATCTTGCCGGAAACAGTGAACGTTGAAGGAAAAAACCTTCTTTATCTTAGCATTCCTGAAAGTTCGCAGGTTCACCGCTGTAATGGAAAGATATTTGACAGGAATGAAGATGGCGACCTTGATATAACCAACCACCCTGATGCTGTGGCTCATCTCTATATTCGTAAACAGAGTTCCTTTTCTGAGAATCGCATTTATCCTTATGTGAGACTTGAAGATCTCCGGGGTGACCTTATTCAAAGAGTACGGAAAATGGTTCGTGCCGAGAATCCCAACCATCCATGGGGAGTAATGAATGATGAAGAGCTTTTAAACAGTGCCAGATTATATCAGCATGATTACCAGACCGGTAAAGAAGGTTACACGCTTGCTGCTATTCTTTTACTGGGCAAGGATGAAGTTATCCAAAGCGTACTGCCTCATTTCAAGACTGATGCCATTCTTCGCAGAGCAAATCTTGACCGTTATGACGATAGGGACGATATTCGAACCAACCTGATCGAAAGCTACGACAGATTGATGGCTTTTGTTGCAAAGCACTTACCCGACCCCTTTTATCTTGAAAATGACCTGAGAATCAGCCTACGTGACCATATTTTTCGGGAAGTAGTCACAAATATGCTCATCCACAGGGAATACATAAACGGTTTTCCTGCAAAATTCATAATTGGAACTAATCAGGTTGTTGCAGAGAATGCAAACCGCCCACATGGACATGGAAGAATAAATCCGTCTAATTTTACACCATACCCTAAAAATCCGGTAATTGCTCGCTTTTTTAAAGAGATTGGAAGGGCAGATGAGTTAGGTTCAGGAGTCAGAAACCTCTACAACTACACAAAGATTTATTCCGGTGGAGCTGACCCACAGCTTCTTGAAGGAGACGTTTTTAAGATCATTGTTCCTGTTACCGCGCAAGCTACCGCGCAAGTTACCGCGCAAGCTACCGCGCAAGCTACTGTGCAAGTCGATAAACAGGATATAATAATCGAATTTTGTAAAGAGCCTAAAACAACCAGTGAGATAATGGAACACTTGCAATTGACACATCGAGAAAATTTCCGAAAACATATATTAAAGCCACTTTTAGAGAACGGTATTCTCCATATGACCATCCCTGAAAAACCAACCAGCCCTAATCAAAAATATTATTCCAAACCTAAGGATCCAAACCATGTCTGAAAATACCTCATCCATCGTTTCCAAAGTCTGGAGCTTCTGCAACGTCCTGAGGGACGGGGGCGTGAGCTATGGCGATTATCTGGAGCAGTTGACTTATCTCATATTCCTGAAAATGGCTGAAGAGTACAGGAAGCCGCCGTACAACAGGAATATCGGTATCCCTGAGGAATATAGCTGGGACAGACTGAAACAGCAGCGCGGAGCAGAACTTGATACTCACTACAAGGAGCTTCTGGAAGAGCTGGGGAAAAAGCCTGGGATGCTCGGGCAGATTTTCCTCAAAGCTCAAAACAAGGTCAGCGATCCTGCGATGCTCTACAAGATCATTGATATGATCGACAAAGAAAGCTGGGTCATGATGGGTGTGGATACAAAAGGAGAGATCTACGAAGGGCTCTTGCAGAAAAATGCGGAGGATACAAAAAGCGGGGCCGGCCAGTATTTCACCCCCAGACCTCTCATCAAGGCTATGGTCCAGTGCCTGCAGCCCGAACCCACGAAGACAATAGGAGATCCCTGCTGTGGTACAGGCGGGTTCTTTTTAGCAGCTTATGACTTCCTTACATCACACCACCGGCTGGACAGAGAACAGAGTCGCTTCCTGAAAAACAAAACCTTTGGCGGTAATGAAATAGTTGCAGGGACCAGAAGGCTTGCTTTGATGAATATGTTCCTGCACAACATCGGGGAAATAGACGGGGAGCCCATGATCTCCAATTCCGATGCTCTTATAGCTGATCCTGGTTACCGTTACGATTACATCCTCACAAACCCGCCTTTTGGAAAAAAGAGCAGCATGACCTTCACGAACGAAGAAGGCGAGCAGGAAAAAGAAGATTTAACTTACAACCGTCAGGACTTCTGGACAACCACAAGTAACAAGCAGCTTAACTTTTTGCAGCATATCCACACCATCCTCAAAACTGGCGGGCAGGCAGCAGTAGTATTGCCTGACAATGTCCTGTTTGAAGGCGGAGCAGGAGAGACCATTCGCAAAAAACTTCTTGAAACTACAGACTTGCACACAATCCTGCGTCTGCCGACAGGTATTTTCTATGCAAATGGTGTAAAGGCAAATGTGCTCTTTTTCGAAGCAAAACCAGCATCTAAAGAGCCCTGGACAAAAGAAGTGTGGATCTACGACTACCGCACCAATGTTCATCACACATTGAAGAAAAATCCTATGAAATATTCGGATCTCGAAGACTTTATCAGGTGCTATAACCCCGAAAATCGCTTCAGCCGTAAAGAGACCTGGAGTGAAGAATCTCCCGAAGGCAGGTTCCGGAAATTCGGCTATGAGGAAATTATAGCAAGGGATAAAACGAATCTGGATATCTTCTGGCTCAAAGACAAAAGTCTCGCTGATCTGGACAACCTTCCGGACCCCGATATTCTTGCAAATGAGATAATTGAGAATATGGAGGCTTCACTTGCAAGTTTCAAGGAAATCATGGCTACAATTAATGGTGAATGTGAAGATAATTGAAAAGTAAATTGCCATGTGTGTTAAAAATAAGAATTTAGCCAATTATGTAAAGTATATTCAAGAAACATATTCAAGAGACATACCAAATTATTAAATTTTTATAGTTGTCGAAAAACGAGGACAGGGAAAACTCAATCAGGACACAGGAACCACGGAAGACACGGAAAGCACAGAAATCTCTATGCCCGTAATTCCTTTCTTCCGTGTCTTCCGTGGTTTTAACTCACTTTATTTTCATACTTTAAAAGGGCAGGGAAGAACTCAAGCAAGAAATGAGAACCACGGAAGACACGGAAGACTCTGTGCCCTTTTTTTCTTTTTTCCGTGTTTTCCGTGCTTTCCGTGGTTCTTTTTTCGTTTAGATGTGAAGGAATTTAGAGATGAGACTATAAATTCATATTTCTTAACTTATGTAGTGTCAATTTTTAATGTGATAACTATAAACATCACAGCTCATTTAATTTCTGCTACCTTCTTTTTAGATGCTTTAAACGCTTCTTTTGCCCTGGATTCGGTAAGGCCAGCTCCCATTGCGATTTTAAGGGCAGTTTCATCGGTGATCAGGTTTTCAGGGGCATGGGTGTCAGTGTTCACTACAAGAGTTGCGCCGATTTCGAGGGCTAACCTCGCAACATGGCCGTTTGTCCTGTTGTGCCCGTTTCTGGCGGTAATTTCAAGGAAAACGTTGTTCTCTGCCGCAGTTTGGATGTCTTCCTGGGAGATCAGGCCGGGGTGGGCGAGGATATCTACATATTCACAGGCAGCCGATGCTGCATTTGTTCCGGGGGCGACCGGCTCTGAAATAGTTTCTCCATGCACGACAACAATTTCTGCGCCAAGTTCTTTTGCTTTCTTTGCAAGGGGAGCGATCTTCCTTGGGGGCACGTGCGTCAGTTCAACGCCTGTCAAAACGCGGATGTCCCATTCTTTTTCGAGGTATTTTGCTTTCCTTGCAACTTCGAGGAGATATTCGAGATTTGTGTAATCGGCGTGGTCGGTAAGTGCAATAGCTTCATAGCCGTGGATAACTGCCCGCCGGACAAGTTCGCTGGGGAGCAGTTCTCCGTCGCTAAAAATTGTGTGAGTGTGAAGGTCAATCAACCGGATCACCGTGTTTGAAACTCGTTTTAAACTCGTTTTATATTTTAATGCTTAATTTTTACTGTTTGACTTTTCCATTGATGGATTATATACCTAGTTATTAAATTATATATCAAACTGCCTAAATATATAGTTTTCATTGTTTAATTACATGTTATCTTTATTAAAGTAACTCTCTAATAAAATTACTCTGCCTTTTAAAACTACTCTGACTTTTCGGATTTTCCAAGCCTTTCTGCAACATCTGCAAAAGCAAAATTCGGCTTGACATCAGTTATACTGATCCTGACTTTTTCCCCTACCTCAACTTCCTTTACGAAGACAACGAACCCTTCGATGAGTACTGCTCCGTCTCCACTTGAACCCAGATTCTCGATATCAACAACGAATTCGTCTCCTCTGCGGAGGGGCGCTGTAAGGTATTTCTTTCCGATAACGTATATTTCCGCACTCTGGGATCTGGATGCTTTCGGAGAATAAGCGGCTGTTTTGACAAAGTTTTCCCTGACTTTTTGCAGGTAGTCGTTAAACATGTCTCCCTGAAAGACCTTCACAACAAAATTTCCATTTGGTTTCAGGATCTTCCTTGCGCATTCAAGTGCCGAGGTCGCAAGTTCTATTGATCGTGCATGGTCATAAGACCAGTTTCCGGACAGGTTGGGGGCTGCATCACAGAGTACCACATCAGCTCCTTTTGCCCCGACGATCTGGATAATCTTCTTTATTGTCGAATCGGCATTTATGTCGCCCTGAATAGTTTCGACTCCTTCGATAGGCTCGATTCTCTGCAGATCCACGCCAAGAACTTTTCCCCCAGACAACTCCTTTGCAACCTGTAGCCAGCCGCCGGGAGCTGCGCCTAAATCCACAACCGAGTCTCCCCGATTGATAATACGGTGTTTTTCGTTGATCTGCTTGAGCTTGAAGGAAGCCCTTGATCGATATCCTTCTTCTTTTGCCTGATGATAATAATAGTCTCTTCTGTCTCTTGCCATTGTTCATCTCCCCTGCACTGAAAGCTGATATAGCTTGCGCAAAAGTTTTTTTGCGTCAGCCGTCGGCGGGGTTATAGATTTAGATTAAAATATATAATTATTGTTTTATCCTGAAATCATTTCGCTTTTTAAGTTTCTTATATGTTATATGTTATGTTATATGTTAGGCACAGATAATTCGCTATTCACAGATAATTCGCTATTTATACTGCAATTTCATCGGTTAATCCTTAAAATATTTCGCATTAACTATGTTGCCGGGAATCCCTTATTTATTGTGAAACTTAACAAGGAAAAGATCCGGGGGATAAACAGTTAATATTATCAAATTCAAATCAGTATTTTCTTATATGTCCAAACAGCTACGAGATTCGGCATTCAGGTTATTTTCAATAATAATGAGGGATATCGAGAACAAACACTTTAAAAAGGCTTTTGAAGGCCTTGATAAGGCCGAAATAATCGCAAAGAAAATAAAAAACCCTGAGATTTCTTATCATACCTTTTTCTTGAGAGGGTTTGCTGAAAGCGAAAGGGGTGAACCGGAATCAGCTCTTGAGTATTACATCAGGGCTCTGGAAATCATCGGGAAACTGTTTCCTGAAGAGCCTGAAAAGAAAGAATATCAGTCTTTTATAGACAATACCGCTGCAGGAATCGGAAAGGCTCTTATTGACCTGGATGATGAAGAAAAAGCGAAGAAATATCTCGAGACGGTAAGGCCGCACATCGAAAGGACACTTCAAACATTTGAAAAATTATTGAAATCGGAGCCGAAAAACCCGGATTATCTTTCCAGATACTTGGAAATTATTGGTGACACTGAATTCTGTTACCACGCCTGGGGAATGATAGATGAGGCGATCCGGCTTTTTGATAGAAAATTGGACATTTATGAAAAACTTTTTGAAACCGGGACCAGGGACTCGGAATTTCTCGAAAATCTGGATGAAGACATTGATACTATAGGACTCCTGTGTCTGAGCCAGAAAAACATTGAATTTGCAGAACAAATATACAAAAGAGGAATCAGAATATATGAGAACATCCTTAAAAATGAACCAGAGTCCCATGTAGCTGCATTTTTCCTGAGTTATACCTATGATTACCTCGGGGCCATGTATTCGGATCTGGAAAATCTTGAGAAAGCGGAGCAGTACTACAAAGAAGGAGTAAGAATTCTGAAAAACAGAATAGAAGCCTATCCGGAAAAAGCTCCATATCTCGTTGCCCTGGCAAATATGTACAAAGATTTAGGCCTGGTGTTTTCGGATAGTGAAGAAACTGAAAAAGCAAGGCAGTATTATATGGAGGCCAGGAAGATCTACCAGGAACTGGTGGACCGCTTTCCGGAAGAGTGCATGACAGGCGAAATTCTTGTTAAAGGATTAAACGAACTAGGCGGTATGTTTCAGGAAATAGAGGATCCCAATGGTGCAGAACTTTGCTATAAGGACGTACTGCAAATCTATGAAGACCTGTATGAAACAAACCCCGAAGAACTTGATTATCTACTGAAAATTTCCGATGTCCTCTACAAGCTTGGGGACCTTTTTTCAGATTTTGGGGATATTAAACAGGTCAGTGAATATTATAAAAAGATAGTAGAAATATACGATGATTACCTGGAAGAAAACCCTGACGAAATCGAATTCAGGACATACCGGGCTGAGGTTCTAATTGAAATCGGAAAGCTGTACGCAGATGAAGACGTTGAAACTGCAAAAGAGTACTTTAAAGAGGCCAGACAGGTTTTTGAAAACGTCCTGGAACTTGAACCTGAAAACAACTTCTACAGAATAGGACTTTTCGAAGTTCTACGTGCCACAGGAGAGCTTTTCAGGGCTCAGAAAGATTATGAAAAAGCGATAGAGCAATATGACCAGATCAAAGCTGTTTTGCAAAAATTGATCGGATCAGAACCGGAGATACTGAAAAATAATATTGAGCTGGCATCGATATTTTTCTGGCTTGGAGTGCTGTATTCCGAAAAAGGAGACAGGGACAAAGCAGCAGAATACCATACTCTGGCGCTGGAAAACTACGAAACAATATTTAGCGAAAATCTGGATTCTCCCGTGTTTCTTCGACTCTTCGCTTATGAACTCGAATACATAGGGATAAACCGCCTTTCCAGTATTTCATGCGAAGTGAATGATCCTGAGACTCTATACCGGTATTATAATCTGGCCCGCTCTATTTATGAAAAGCTGTATGATGCAGACCCCGAATGTGAAGAATACTCGGCCTTACTTGCCAGGATTGTTGAAGAACTCGGAAATTTGGATATGAACATGAACAGGTTTGAGAAATCCAGGGATGAACTTGAATATTTGGTTTCACTCCGCGAAAAAATGAAAGATTCCGACCCCGAGAATCCGATATGCCAGCTGAACCTTGGAAATGTCTTAAATGATCTTGGAATTGTGTACTCTTTTTTGCAAGATCTGAACAAATCAAAGCAAACCCTGGAAAAAGCCATTTCCCTCAACGAAAAACTGCTTGAATCCGAACCTGAAAGCTTCGAATATCAGGTACAGGCTGCAGCTATGTTTGGAAATTATTCAAATGTTCTTGCTGAGATGGGCAAAACTGAAGAAGCCGAACAATACCGGGCAAAGGCTGAAGAGATCAATGCAAAACTGGAAGAAAACAATGAATAATTGTAACTAGAAAAACAACATCAATAATCACTTTGGTTGAGATTTGATAGGCACGTTTTTAGGAGTCTATTTTTCTTTAATTGTTGACATTGATAATGTTTTTCAGTTTTACGTGGACTAGCATTTACATGTTTTTTGGGTATTTTCTTTAAACTGAATTAAAAATAGTATTAAGTAATTCCTATTAAGTAATTCCTATTTCGTGTATTTTTTCTAAAACCAACATTTTTCTCGATAGTATTTTTGGAAATCTCAATAATGATGAGTCTGCATATAGCCTCACAGTAGATACCTTCTGGAGCTTAAAACGGTTCTGAGAATCTCTTCCCCGCCTGCTTTTTCGACCTTGATATCAGACGGCTTTTCAATTATCTCAAAGTTAAGCGGCAGGTGCTTCTGGGTTTCTCTTATAAGCTGGGGATCTCCGCTCATAATAACGCAGTCGATAGGGGAGTTTTCTTCGAGTACTTTATCCAGGGCTTCAAAGACCTTGTCCATATGATGGGCGATATCTTCTTCCCTGAGGCGTTCGAAGCGGCGCTGGCTAAACCCTCCTTTGCTGTGTTTTTCCTTGACACTGCTGCGGACAAGTTCTTCAGTATCAAATACCCGGGCATCAGGAGCAAAACCTATGAAAGACTCGCCTGCATGCAGGACAAGAACGAGAATTCGGTAGCCTTTATTCAAATTTTCTTCTAGGAAAGAAGTCTCAAACCTGTTCCCAAGCTGCCAGGATGAGGACGGAGCCGGAAAAGGAGGAACCATAGCTTCGCAGATCATGCGGTGAAGGTCATAGAAAAGTACAAGACCGGTTTCCGGATCAAGCCTCTCAAGGAGAGTTAAGGTCTCTTCTTCTATCATGTCAAGGATTTTTTCACTCAGCAGGTCTGAGAGGCGAGTTCCTGGAAGCAGGTAAGCAGTTAACAGGTCGTCTGCAGGAGAGCGGAAGGACCTGAGTTTGGAAAGGTAAGCCTGAACAGCAGACGGACTCAGGTTTTCAATCCCGCGGAACTCCAGCCTGTTCTGGGACTCAGCCCGGATTGTTTCAAGCTCGTGGGAGAGGGTTTGGGTTCGAACAAGCTCCTGGTTTAAACGGGCCTCAGCTTCCTGCCTATCCGCAACTGCCTGCCTTGCAAGAGCCTCTTTTTTTTCCAGCTGGGTTTTTGCACTGTGCAGGTCAAGTTCCAGTTTAGCTATCCGGGAGTTGAGCTTCTCAATTTCAAGTTCCAGTTGTCCTTTTCCTGAAATTTTTCCTATAAATGTGCTCAAGCCCTTTTTCGTCTCTTTAGTATCTTCTTTTTCTACATTTTTTTTATCGGTCATCTGCCTTCCTTTCCTGGTCCTGATCGTTCTCCGGCCTTAATTGATATTAGCCTATATATGTGAACTTACAAATAAAATAAAGTCTCTATGTCATTTTTAATTTCCTGTATTTCGAAAGTTTTAATAATATCGTATTTAATGTCACTTTGCTTCAGAAGTTACTGCTAAGTTACTGCTAAAAAGCAAGCTATTTCATACTTGCATAATTCTCCATACTTACTTAATTCTTATAGATCATACAGAGCTTTCCGGTGCCTAAATGAAAACTCTATTGGAAGATTCTAAAAGCCAGACAGACCAAAAGGACTCGAACCAAGAAAACTCCGGTCAAGAAGAGCCGAGGAAAGTTAATAATATGAATAAAGCAGACAGGCAAAATGCCGCCAGGTTCAAAGCCGAAAAATTTCACCCGACGCTCTGGATCGAGGGACAGAAGAGCTCTTCTCTTGCCGGGAAAACTATAGTTCTTGGTGTTACAGGGAGTATTGGGGCGGTCAGAGTAGTCGAACTTGCCAGGGAACTTATCCGAAACGGGGCTGAAGTCCATGCGGTTATGACTGATGCCGCAAGGCATATCCTGCATCCTGATGCTCTGCACTATGCCACCGGAAACCCTGTGATTACCGAACTTGGAGGCAGGGTGGAGCATGTGGAATTCTGCGGGCTCAAGGGCAGGGCCGACCTTCTCTTAATAGCCCCTGCAACAGCAAACACCATAGGAAAAATAGCATACGGAATAGATGATACCACAGTTACTTCCTTTGCAACAACCGCTCTTGGCTCAGGCGTGCCTTTGATGTTTGTCCCAGCAATGCATGAATCAATGTACAGGCACCCGGCTGTAGTTGAGAATCTAATAAAACTGAAGAGCTGGGGAATCTCTATCGTAGGACCTAAACTGGAAGAAGGCATCGCAAAAATCGCATCAAACGAAGAAATAGTGCTCGAAGTAGAAAGGAATCTCGGAAGAAAGAGCCTTGAAAAAAGAAAGGTAATTATCACAAGCGGCTCTACTGCTGAAAGTCTCGACCCTATCCGCATTCTCACGAACCGGGCTTCAGGAAAAACCGGCAAAGAGCTTGCTTTTGAAGCTTACCGCAATGGAGCTGATGTGACCCTTGTACACAGAGACAGACTGGGGTTTTCAGGAATTAAGGAAATCTTTGCAGAGAGCGCCGCCGAAATGACAGAAGTTGTGCTCTCTGAGCTTGAGAAAGGGTACGATGTCCTGATCAGTGCGGCAGCGATCGCGGACTATACAGCCGAGCCTTCTCCCGAAAAGATCAAATCGGGAGGAGAACTTGTGTTGAAACTGAAACCTACCCGCAAACTGATAAAAGAATGCCGTGAGAAATATCCTGACCTCTTGATAATCGGCTTTAAGGCCGAAACCGGGGTTGGAAGAGATGAACTCCTCAGGAGGGCAGCTACAACCCTCGAAGGTTCAAAACTGGATCTTATTGCAGCGAATGATGTCGAGAAAGGCGGAATGGGCACTGAGGAAAATGAACTTTACCTTCTCGGAAGAGAAAAAAATGAACCCAGGCACGTAAGCGGGAACAAACGCAAATTGGCAGCCTCTATCCTTGAAGAGGTTTCCGGGCTTTTAAAATGACGAAAAATACTCTGAACTTACAATCCCCATCTTGAATTTAAGCCATATAAATAAGCCATATAAATATATGTTGAGCTGTATTCAAAGCTGAATCTGTATTCCAGGCTGAATATATCTGCAAAATATTCTACAAAATTTTTGTGAAATATTCTGTGAAATATTTTGCAAATCATTCTGCACAGGAACGAACTTTGAAAAAATGATTGATAGTGCAAAAAGGCGTTTTCTATGTACACATATGAGAGTGAAAGGGCAGACTTTTCGGCAAAAGCCTATGCTCCGGGACATATAACAGGTTTTTTCCAGATTCACGAGCATGAAGACCCACATCGTAAGGGTTCTACAGGCTGTGGAATTGTTCTGAACGGAGGAGTTACAACCGAGGTAAAGGTTGGGAAATCCGTAGAGCAGACCGAGATTTTTCTTAATGGAAAGAAGGTTGAAGGTAAAACTACCCGTACAGTCGTAGATATGATTACTGATGCGCCTGTAAGGGTTAGGAGCTGGGCAGAAATTCCGGTAGGATGCGGGTTTGGAGCCTCAGGTGCAGGAGCTCTCGGGACAGCCTATGCCCTGAACAGGGCACTTTCCCTGAACCAGACTGTAAAAAGCCTGACTGAATATGCCCATGTGGCAGAGGTTGTCAACTGCAGCGGGCTTGGAGACATTGCTGGCCAGTCCAACGGCGGAGTAGTAATTCGGCTCCAGCCCGGAGGTCCTGAGTTCGGACTTGTTGACAGGATCCCGGCACCCGAAGCCAGGGTTTTTTGCATCGTACTTGGCGAGATCTCTACGGATTCTGTCCTGAAAGATGAGGTTGCAGTCGGAAGAATTAATGCCGCAGGAAAAAACGCGATGTTCGAGCTGCTTAAAAAACCTACTCTTGAAAATTTCATGTGTCAGGCAAAGGAGTTTGCCGGTAAAACCGGCCTCATGAGCAGCAGGGCAAAGGATGTCATTGAAGCTGCAAACGCGAGCGGAGGAATGGCTTCTCAGGCAATGCTTGGAGACACGGTTTTTGCAATTGCTCCCCCTTACCGGGAATTCCCTCTCTTTGAAGCCCTTCAGGAATTCGGGCAGGTGCTGGAATATAATATCAGCACCTCTGTGCCTAAATTGATGTATGAGTGAGCTCAAGGCGAGACCTTATTCACTCTTTATATTAAGAAGTTAAAGGAGAATTTCTACTTAAGGAAACCCCATAGCTTAAAATAGAATTGAAATAGAAAAACTAGTCACGGAAATAATTATACTCATATATATCAAATACAATTCAGAGTATTAAGGTAATAGTTCGAGCAAATATGATCAGATAATTGTACTTAAAAAATCCTTCAGCCTTAAAGTAAATACCTTTCAGGCATATAGTAATAAACAGAATAACTGGATGAAAAAGTTAGTTAATAAGCAAAAAGGTAAGCGACAGATATGACCGAGATACCCCAAGACCACCCGAGGTATGAGTCCCTGCTCGCCCGTGAAAAGGTTACAGCCGGGGTAAAAATGGGAATTACAAGCATTCAGGGGCTGATTGCCCAGGGAAGAGGCGAAAGCTTTGATTACCTTATAGGCGAGAGAAGTACCGAATCTGCCCTGCATGCCGAAAGGGCGGCAGTTGCTGCTCTTCTTCTGGCAAAGAACCCGGTAATTTCCGTAAACGGCAACGTCGCAGCCCTGGCTCCTGAAAAAGTTGTATCCCTCGCAGATGTTACAGGGGCTAAGATTGAGGTGAATCTCTTTCACAGGACTGAAACAAGGGTACACCTTATAATAGAACAACTGAAGGCCCACGGGGCTTCTGAAGTTCTCGGAAAAAATCCGGATGCGAGCCTTGAACTCTCTCATGCCAGACGGCTTGTGGAAAGCAAAGGAATCTATTCCGCAGATGTTGTGCTCGTCCCCTTAGAAGACGGAGACCGCTGCGAAAAACTAGTAGAAATGGGCAAAACTGTCATATCAATTGATCTTAACCCTCTTTCGCGGACCTCAAGAACCTCCACCATCTCCATTGTTGACAACCTTACTCGAGCCCTCGGAAACATGGTAAAGTTTGCAGGGGAAATGAAAAAGGAGAGAAAAGAGGAGCTTATAAAGCTTATTACTACTTATGATAACAAAAAAGTCCTCTCCGAAGCAATTTCTGAAATTCAGGAACACCTCAAGGCAATTGCCGCTGAAATGAGATATTAAAATGGAGTTGATTGAAAAAACCAGGGAATTTGTTGCCTCTTTTCTTGAAGGGGAGCCGAGTTCCCATGATATGGGACATATCAACAGAGTAGAAGCCCTCTGCCTGGAAATCCAGAAAGAAGAGAGGGGAGATCCGTTCATACTTCAGCTTGCAGCTCTCCTCCACGATGTGGGAGTTGTCAGGGAGCACGAAGAAGGCGGAGATCATGCCCTGTACAGCGCAGAAATAGCTTCCGAATTCCTTGGGAAAGCAGGTGTCGGAAAAGAGACTATTGAAGCCGTTACAGGCTGTATTCTGACCCACCGTTTTAGCGGAGGAATGATCCCGGAAACTATCGAAGCCCGGATTTTGCAGGATGCCGACAGGCTTGATGCCCTTGGAGCAGTAGGAATTTTCAGGGCTGTTTTTTCCATGGGCGCTCTCAGGATGCTAAAGCACACAACAGGATTGGATAAGGGAAGTTCAAAAAAGACTGTGTATATCGGAGGCCCTATTGAAAGCTTTAACGAATACATGCGTTACAAACCTTTCACAATTCCTGAAAAGTTGAATACTGATGCCGCGAAAAAGATTGCCGAAGAAAGGTTGAAGATAATGCGTCTCTACCTTGAAGCCCTGAATATTGAGACAGGAACGTATTAACAGGAACTAACAGGAACTTTAAATGGAGAGCTGATTTTTGAGAGTTTAGCGCAGGAACTCCCGTGAAAGCTCCACAAGAAAGCTTCAGTGCTATGAAAACTCGATTTTCCTTGCACAATTTATAACTCATCTTTTCCTGGCTTTGTTTTTTCCAGCTTTGTTTTTTCTGGATTTTCGTTCAATTCTCAGGACAACTTTTTTTAGGATAACCTCTTAATTGCAATCTAATCTAAAAAGTTTCTGTTGATTACCTGATGGATTTGATCATATGGCTGATATAATCATAAAAAATGCCTACGTTTTAACAATGGACCCGGATCTTGGTGACCTCAAAAGCGGGACCGTTGTCATTGAAGACGGGAGAATTACGGAAATCGGGAAAGAGACAAACGAAGATGCCGAGACCGTAATCGATGCAAAGCATTCGGTAGTAATGCCAGGGCTTGTGAACACGCACACTCATGCAGCAATGACCCTTTTCCGGGGTTATGCCGACGACCTGCAGCTTGCAGAGTGGCTTGAGGGACATATCTGGCCCGCTGAAGCTCAGCTGACTGCGGAAGATGTCTATAAAGGCAGCTTGCTTGCCTGCCTTGAGATGATCAAGTCAGGAACAACTTCTTTTGCAGACATGTACTTCTTTATGGACGAAACCGCAAAGGCGGTTGAAGCCTCCGGACTTCGGGCCTCGCTTTCCCACGGCCTGATAGAGCTCTGGAATGAAGAAAAAGGAGAAACTGACCTTAAAGAAGGCAGGCGCTTTGTCCGGGCCTGGCAGGGAGCAGCAGACGGCAGGATAAAAACGATGTATGGGCCTCATGCTCCCAATACATGTTCTGAAGAGTTTCTTGCAAAGGTAAGGGAAGAAGCAAGCAGGGATGGAGCAGGCATTCATATTCATGTCCTGGAAACCGAAGCCGAACTGCTGGCAATGAAAGAAAAGTACGGGAAATGTTCGGTGCACCTTCTGGAGGATATAGGATTTTTCGGCCCTGATGTGCTTGCTGCCCACTGCGTCTGGCTTTCGGATGGCGATATAGAGATTTTGAGAAAAAGAGGGGTCAACGTTTCCCACAACGTTGTAAGCAATATGAAACTTGCTTCCGGAATTGCGCCTGTGCATAAGATGCTTGAAAAAGGCGTAAATGTCAGCCTTGGCACTGACGGCTGCGCCTCAAACAATAACCTTGATCTCTTTGAAGAGATGAAAACGGCTGCCCTTCTGCATAAAGTAAATACTTTCAGCCCGACTGCCCTTCCTGCAAGGCAGGTACTTGAGATTGGCACGGTAAATGGGGCAAAGGCTCTTGACACGGAAACCGGCATGTTGAAGGCAGGAAAAAAGGCAGACCTGATCATAGTGGACATGAAAAAACCGCATCTTACTCCCTGCTTTGATGTTCCGTCCCACCTCGTGTACTCTGCTAAAGGAAGCGATGTCAGGACAACAATTGTAAACGGAAAAGTCCTGATGGACGATTACAGGGTTCTGGTGCTGGATGAGCAAAAAGTAATGGAAGAAGCTCAAAAAGCTGTAGAAGAGCTTGTAGCAAGGGTAAAAGCTTGAAAAATCCGTATCCTGGTGTTATCAGGTTACGATACTTTAAAGTATACTGGCAAGATATGCGGGAAAAATAAAATACTTGAAACCCGAATTAAGTACAGATTAATTTTATTTAGTATGTATCCCAAGTAACAATTCATGTAAACTCAAAAAATAATCCGATTTAATACTCGAATTCAACTTAATCGAAATCGAATTCAATCTGATCGAAATCGAATTCAACTTAATCGAAATCGAATTCAATCTGATCGAAATCGAATTCAACTTAATCGAAATCGAATTCAATCTGATCGAAATCGAATTCAACTTAATCGAAATCGAATTCAATCTGATCGAAATCGAATTCAACTTAATCGAAATCGAATTCAATCTGATCGAAATCGAATTCAATCGCCTATCTAATTATGACGGGATCACCATGACAGAAAAAGAACTCATAGAATCCGGAAACATGAAAATGGAATGGGCACGAAATCATATGCCTGTACTTGCGATCGTCAGGGAAAAATTTGAGAACGAAAAACCTCTGAAAGGGCTGAAAGTAGGAATGGCCCTGCATGTAGAAGCGAAAACTGCAGTCCTTGTAGAGACTCTGGCTGCAGGCGGCGCAAAGGTATCTATCACTGGCTGTAATCCCCTTAGTACTCAGGACGATGTGGCTCTGGCCCTTGATACCCGTGAGAACATAAGCTGTTTTGCAAAATACGGAGTCAGAAGCCAGGAATATTATGACGCAATCGACAGGGTTCTGGATTTTGAACCCGATATCACAATCGATGACGGGGCAGACCTAATTTTTAAGCTCCACAAGGAAAGAACCGACTTACTCCCGAAGATTCTCGGAGGCTGCGAGGAAACAACCACAGGAGTTCACAGGCTTCACGCTATGGAAAAGGATGGAGCCCTGAAAATGCCTGTAATCGCAGTAAACGACGCCATGACCAAGTATCTCTTTGACAACCGCTACGGAACAGGACAGTCAGCCTGGGATGGAATTAACAGGACCACAAATCTCCTCGTAGCAGGCAAAAACGTTGTTGTTGCAGGCTACGGCTGGTGTGGGCGTGGGGTTGCGATGAGGGCTGCAGGCCTTGGGGCAAGTGTGATCGTTACTGAGATAGACCCCATCAGAGCCCTTGAAGCCAGGATGGACGGCTACAGAGTCATGAAAATGGCAGAGGCTGCAAAATTAGGAGATATCTTTGTGACCACTACCGGAAACCGTGATATCCTTACAGCCGAACATTTCCAGGTCATGCAGGACGGAGCAATCCTTGCAAACTCCGGACACTTCAACGTGGAAATCGATATGGAAGCCCTTGCCTCTCTTGCAAAATCAGTTCGAACTGTCAGGAACAACATCAGGGAATATGATCTAGGTAACAGGCGCATTAATGTCATAGCTGAAGGCAGGCTTGTCAACCTGGCTGCAGGTGACGGGCATCCTGCCGAAGTCATGGATATGAGTTTTGCAAACCAGGCGCTCTGTGTACGCTATATTGCCGAAAACAAGCTTCTGAACGGAGTACACAAGGTACCGCAGGAACTCGATACTTATGTGGCAAAAATGAAACTCGAGTCCATGGGCATAAGCATTGATGAACTAACTTCCGTGCAGGAGTGCTACATGAGCGGCTGGGAGTGCGGGACATAATTTAGAGAAGAAGCAGCAGAGAATATTTCAGCAACCCTTAAACGCTTGATTCATTAGCGCTTGATTCATTAACGCTTGATTCATTAACGCTTGATTCATTAACGCTTGATTTATTTAAGTGCAGTGAATATCAGATCTGTCTGCAGCTTTGGAAAATGATGGTATTTATTGCACCTGATTTTTAATAATAAGTAATTTATAAATACTTTCAATATTTAATGTATTTTTATTTTTTTTGTAAAAATCATTAAATGAGGAGCAAGATTTTCGATATTTTTTGGAAGATGTCTAAATAGCTTTTACTCAAAGAGATTTATGTAAAAATGTAAATATAGGACATACTATACAATTGGAAAACATAGCCCTAAATTATTGCAGGACCTGCGTTTGAAAATACGAATCGTATTGAGATATTCTCTGAGAAGGTGTGAAATGAGCGAAAGGCTGAGAAATTCTGGTATTGATATTGTTGGGGATGTGCCCTGGGGAACGCACTTCTGCCAATTCTACCAGACAAAAGAAGATTTGATGGACATACTTGTCCCCTATTTCAAAGCAGGGCTGGAAAATAACGAATTCTGTATGTGGGTCACGTCACAACCTCTGGGTGTAGAAGAGGCAAAAGAAGCTATGAGAAGGGCTATTCCTGATATTGATGTTTATCTGGAGAAGGGGCAAATCGAAATTATTTCCTACAGTAATTGGTATGTGAATAAGGGCATTTTCAATTCACAAAGGGTTTTAAATGGCTGGATTGAGAAACTCAATCAGGCCCTGGCCAATGGCTATGACGGTTTGAGGTTGACAGGGAACACTTTTTGGCTGGAAAAGAAAGATTGGGATGATTTTGTTAATTACGATAAAGAAATAGACCGAATTATTGGCAGCTACCGGATGACGGCTCTATGCGCCTATTCCCTCGACAAATGCAGCGCAACGGAGATCATCGACATTGCCATCAACCATCAATCTTCTTTGGTCAAAAAGGAAGGAAAATGGAAGAAGATAGAAAGTTCCGGGCGCAAGAATATAGAAGAAGCAGCTATTCAAGTCACAAAAGATTGGGAAAAGCCCTTTGATGCCGTGCCAGACCTGATAGCCGTAACTGACACTGAATATCAAGTTGCTCGTGCAAAAAGGGCAATGGCGGCAAGATTGGGGGTGACAACAGAAGAGAGTGTAGGGGAAACCTGCTGTCGCGTCGTACACGGGACGGACGAACTGCCCTCTTTTTGCCCTCACAGACAGTTACTCAAGGATGGGCGTGAGGATACTAAAGAAGCTCACGAAGATAACCTTGGTGGCGATTTCATAGTGAGCATCTCGCCGCGGCATGATTCAGAAGGAAAACTAATCGGGTGTATTCATGTTGTCCGTGATATCACAGAGCGCAAGCGATTGGAAGAGCAAACTCGCTGGCGAGCCGAAGAAGTAGAAACGATAATGGAAGTGGCACCTGTTGCCATCTGGATTGGCCACGACCCGCAATGTCATAATATCACCGGCAACCGAATGGCCAACGAACTCTATGAGGCCGAAGTCGGAGAAAATGTCTCGGCGAATGTCACACCTGTGCGGCGCTTCTTCCGGAAAGGCCGCGAGTTGACCGCAGACGAATTGCCCATGCAAGAAGCCGCCTTGAAGGATATCGATGTGCGCAACGTGGAATTTGATGTGCTACTGCCAAGTGGGGAATGGCGGGGACTTCTGGGATCAGCCAGCCCACTGCACGATGCAGACGGGCGCGTGCGCGGCAGCGTCGGCGCATTTATCAACATCACTGAGCGCAAGCAGGCCGAGGAAGCGCTGCGCGAGAGCGAGGAAAAGTACCGCAATCTCATGGAGACAGCCAATGAAGGTATATGGATACTTGAATTGATACTTGACGCTGAAGCCAGGACTACTTATGTTAATCAGAAAATGGCGGAGATGTTAGGATGCAGCCAAGAAGCAATGATTGGCAAATCTGTACGGGATTTTACCGATGAAGAGGGTAAAGCTATTTTCGAGATGAATATGAAAAGAAGGCGGCAGGGTATCAATGAGAGCCATGAATTCAAACTACTACGTAAAGATGGCTTACCTTTATGGGCTCTTGTAAATTCTAAAGCCCTTTTTGATAAGGATGGCAAGTTTATTGGCTCTATGAGCATGCTTACTGATATCACTAAGCGAAAAGAAGCAGAGACTAAGCTTAAAGAAACACTCGACAATTTGGAAAACCTAGTTAAAGAGCGTACGGCGGAGCTTGAGAAGGCTTATAAATCGTTGAAAGAAAGTGAAAACAGTCTTGCTGAAGCTCAAAGGATGGCACACCTTGGACATTGGGATTGGGATATTGTAACTGATGAAATATACTGGTCTAATGAAGTTTCTCGTATTCTTGGACTCGATCCCCAAAAATTCGGAGTGACTTACAATACATTTTTAAGTTACGTACATCCAGAAGATCGAAAATATGTGAACAATGCCGTCATAGAAGCTTTAAATGGAAAGCCCTATAGGATTGATCATCGGATTATCTCAGCCGATGGAGAAGAGCGCGTAGTCCATTCACGTGGAGAAGTTATTTTTGATGAAAAAAATTCCCCTGTTCGAATGAAAGGAATAGCCCAGGACATTACCGAGCGTAAAAAAACTGAACGAGCGCTTGAGTTAAGTGAAGAAAGGTACCGTATAATAACCGAGCAGACAGGGCAACTGGTATATGATTGTGATATAAAGGAAGAAGCTACTGATTGGGCAGGCAATATCAAGGAGCTTACAGGATTCGCTTCTGGTGAGTTTGGAAGTATGAGCCTGAAGTCCTGGCTGTCTCGTATTCATCCGGAAGATCGGAAAAGGCTCCTGGAAAGTTATAAAAAGTATCTGAGATCCGGAGATGCTTACAGTACAGAGTACCGTTTTAGAAAAAAGAATGAAGAATATATTTATTTTGAAGATAATGGGATCTGCCTGAAAGACGAGAAAGGTAACGTAAACAGAATTCTTGGAGTAATTAAAGATATTACGGAGAGAAAACAGGCAGAAGAAACCCTGGAAAAAATAGAGACTGCCCGCAAAAAGGAAATTCATCACAGGATCAAGAATAACCTGCAGGTAATTTCCTCCCTTCTTGACCTTCAGGCTGAAAAGTTCAGAAATAGAGAATGTGTTGAGGATTCGGAAGTTCTGGAAGCTTTCGGGGAAAGCCAGGACAGAGTAATGTCCATTGCCCTGATCCATGAAGAACTGCACGAAGGCAAAGGAAACGATACACTGAATTTTTCACCATACTTGAAGAGGCTTGCTAAGAACCTTTTCCAGACTTATAGACTTGGAAATGCCGATACAAGATTGAATATCGACCTGGAAGAAAACATTTTCTTTGATATGGATACCGCAGTTCCATTAGGCATAATTATTAATGAACTTGTTTCAAACTCTCTCAAGCACGCATTTCCAGGTAGGAATAAAGGGGTAATCCGGATCAAGCTTTGCAGGGAAAAATCCGCAGAATATACAAACAATATACAGGGAAATAAAAAAGAAGGGTGTAAAGACACTAATTTTATTCTAACGGTTTCGGACAACGGGATAGGTATGTCTGAAAGCTTTAATTCAGAAAGTTCTGATTCTCTTGGCATACAGTTAGTGACGATCCTGGTAGACCAATTAGGGGGCGAGCTCGAATTAAAAAGGGATTCCGGAACCGAATTTGTTATAAGGTTCACGGTGGAAGAAAAGCAATAAGAGAGACAGGATAAACACAAAAAACACAAAAATTAAGGAGAGTGCGTAAACAAGTAAAAGATCTATATTTCTGTGTTTTCTCTGGCGAGTAAATTAAGTGTGAAATTAAATAGTGATTGATCAAGTGATGCTTCATTTTTGGGAAGTGATTATGGGAAATCGGGGCGTTATTCAAAAATCGGGGCGAAAATTTCCATTTACCCGAATCTGTGGAGAAATAACTTGTATTTTTGGCCTTACTTTTTAAAAAGTGAAAATTATCGTACATATAGCTTTCCGGCAGAATCGGAAAAATTTTTGTATATATTCAACACACAATAAATAAATTTGTTTCTAATCCGTATGAATATTGAGAGAAAAAGTGCTGTCACCATAAACTATTTATAGAATAGCTATAATTAGAGGGTTGCACCGGCGTAAGAGGTGCTCCCTGATGCAGCGGGGCAGAGGGTGGCGTGCAAAAATCAGACCTCTCAGGTGCAGAGTAACAGAGGTGGAGATAAACAATACTGGGCCCGTAGCTCAGTCAGGCAGAGCGACTGGCTTTTAACCAGTCGGCCTAGGGTTCAAATCCCTACGGGCCCGCCATGTTCTTTATTATACCCGGCGGAAAGGCCATTCGCTGGAACTATCTGATCAAGTTTTTTGAGATGCTTTATTTTTGGAGGAAAGGATTTGACAAAATTCAGCCTGCTCGACCATGAGTCGGTCCCTAAACATGAAATCATGTCTGAGGGCGAGTTAAAGTCTGTTTTAAGCAAGTATTCTATTGAAAAGGAACAACTTCCGAAAATCAAAGTGCAGGATCCTGTTTGTAAAGAAATAGGAGCTGTAATCGGAGATGTAGTGAAAATCACAAGAAAAAGTCAAACTGCAGGGGAGGCAGAGTATTATCGACTTGTGATCGAGTAAGCGGGGGGGAATATAACCGCTTGCAAGATCCTATTTTTTTCACGGAACATCTTTTTGAATCCTATCACCATCGCATTGTACGGAAAGATTCAACGACTGCATGTCGATCTGATTATCATAACTTATTGGTTTTCATTTTAATAAAGCAAAGAGGGTGCTATCATCGCGTTAGAAAGCAGTAAACTGTCGCAGGCTTATTTTACACGGGACAAGATAGTGCAGCACCATATCGATTCATTTAACAAGTTTATAGATTACGGGCTGCAAAAGATCATAGACGAACAGAGAATAATAGAAACTGACATTGAGGACACCTATCTCAAACTCGGCAAGATCAGGGTAGAACATCCGGTGGTAAAGGAGGCAGACGGGGCAATTGAAAAGCTTTACCCAAATGAGGCAAGACTCAGAAACCTCTCGTACTCAGGCCCCCTCTACCTGGAAATGAGCGTTGTAAAAAACGGAATCGAGTCCGAGGTAATGGAAGCAAAGATAGGGCAGCTTCCAGTTATGGTCAAGTCCAAGATCTGCAACCTTCTGGGGCTTAGCGAGACTGAAAAAGTCCGTTATGGAGAAGATCCTCTTGACCCTGGGGGATATTTCATTATCGGTGGCACCGAAAGGGTAGTCATGACCCTTGAGGACCTCGCTCCGAACAAAATTCTCGTAGAGTACGGAGAAAGATACGGCGATACTATAGAGGTTGCAAAAGTTTTCTCTCAGAAACGTGGGTACAGGGCGCTTGTAATTGTAGAAAGAGGGAGAAAGTCCCTGCTCGAAGTTTCCTTCCCTTCGATCTCAGGAAGAGTATTTTTCATTACCCTCATGAGGGCTCTTGGGATTGTAACTGACGAGGACATCGTAAACGCAGTTTCAAGTGATCCCGAAATTATCAAATTCATGCTGGAAAACCTGGAAGAAGCCGAGGTCGAAACTCAAGAAGAAGCAATCGAGAAGATAGGGGCAAGGGTTGCTGCAGGGCAGGCCAAAGAATACCAGATAAAAAGAGCAAATTATGTCATTGACAGGTACCTTTTTCCTCATCTCGGAAATGATATCAGAGACAGAGTCTCAAAGGCCCACTTCCTGGCGAGGATGGCCGAGTCCTGTTTCGAACTGGCCCTTGGTAAGCGTTCGGAAGACGACAAAGACCACTATGCAAATAAAAGGCTGAAACTCGCAGGAGACCTGATGGAAGACCTCTTTAGAGTATCTTTCAACAGGTTGGCAAGAGATATAAAATACCAGCTCGAGCGCGCAAATATGAGGAACAGAGAACTGAACGTCGCCACAATAGTCAGGGCAGATGTTCTGACTGACCGCCTGCAGCACCCTCTGGCAACCGGAAACTGGGTCGGAGGAAGAACCGGTGTGTCTCAGCTTCTGGACAGGAATGACTATATCTCCACTCTTTCTCACCTTCGCCGTGTAATTTCCCCCCTTTCTCGTGCCCAACCCCACTTTGAAGCAAGAGACCTGCATGCAACCCAATGGGGAAGGCTCTGTCCTTCAGAAACTCCTGAAGGTCCGAATTGTGGCCTGGTGAAAAACTTTGCCGAGATGGTTGAGCTCTCCACAGGTATAGAGGAAACAGAAGGCATGAAGAAAATACTCTATGACCTGAACGTCGAACGTGTGGTTGTAAAGGTACCGGAACTTCCGGCCAAAATGAAAGAAATCTTACTCGACGAGTTTGGAGAAGAGATTGTTGAAGAGTTTGAAGAAACTCCGGAAATCGAAAGCAAATACAAAGACGATGAATTCTACGATTATTCAGATATGGACGATGCCGGATCAATGTTCGGTGATTAAGGGGTCGATGCCAGATGACTAAAGCAAAAGTATTCATAAATGGGGAGCTTGTCGGGACCCATGATAACCCTGCGGAACTCGCAGACGAGCTCCGAAAGATGAGACGGCAGGGGTTCATATCCAGGCAGGTTAACATAGCTCTCAACGATAATACCAGGGAAGTAATTATAAACTCCGATATGGGCAGAGCAAGGAGGCCCCTCGTAGTTGTGGAAAACGGCGTTCTCAAGGTAACTGAAGAGCACATACAGAAACTGAAGAACAAGGAAATCAGTTTTGACGACCTGGTAAAAGAAGGCTGTGTAGAGTATATGGATGCCGAAGAAGAAGAAAATGCGTACATTGCCCTCTACGAGTCTGACATTACTGACAGGCATACTCACATGGAGATTGATCCTGAACTTATGCTTGGGATTTGCACGGGAATGGTCCCTTATCCGGAACACAATGCATCTCCGCGTAATACCATGGGTGCAGCCATGATTAAACAATGTATCGGAGTCTCTACAGCAAACCAGAAGTTAAGACCTGATACCCGTGCTCATGTCCTTCACTACCCTCAGAGGGCACTCACCAGAACCAGGACTTCTGAAGCAATAGGTTTTGATGACAGACCTGCAGGCCAGAACTTCGTGGTCGCAATCCTGTCTTATGAAGGGTATAACATTGAAGACGCTCTGATTTTCAACAACGGTTCAATCGAAAGAGGACTTGGAAGAAGCCACTTCCTCAGGACTTTCGAAGGTGAAGAAAGAAGGTATCCGGGTGGACAGGAAGACAAGTTCGAGATTCCTGACTCCGAGTACCGTGGAGCCCGCAGCGCAGAAGCATATGCAAATCTGGATGTTGACGGGCTTGTAAACCCTGAAACCCCGGTTGGTCCGAATGACGTGCTGATCGGAAAGACCAGCCCCCCAAGATTCCTTGAAGAACCTTCTGACTTCGGGATTGCGATGGAACAGAGACGAGAAAGCTCAATTACCATGCGGTCTAATGAAAAAGGGATCGTGGACACCGTCATTCTAACAGAATCGATTAACGGTACCCGCCTTGCCAAGGTAAAGGTAAGAGATGAAAGGATTCCTGATATAGGGGATAAATTTGCTTCCAGACACGGGCAAAAAGGGGTCATAGGGTTAAAGGTTCCAATTGCTGATATGCCCTTTACAGAATCTGGCCTTACTCCGGACCTTATGATTAACCCGCATGCAATTCCTTCCCGTATGACTGTAGGGCACGTCCTGGAAATGATCGGCGGAAAAGTAGGTTCCATGGAAGGCAGAAGAGTAAACGCAACAGCCTTCTCCGGAGAAAACGAGGATGACCTGAGAGATGCCCTGAAAAAGCACGGCTTTGCCCACACTGGAAAAGAGGTTTTCTATGATGGGGCAACAGGCAGGATGATTCCGGCCGATGTCTTCGTTGGTGTGATCCTCTACCAGAAACTGCACCACATGGTCACCTCCAAGATGCATGCCAGGTCTCGCGGTCCTGTGCAGGTGCTCACTCGCCAGCCAACTGAAGGTCGAGCCAGGGAGGGCGGTCTCAGGTTCGGTGAAATGGAGCGTGATGTGCTGGTAGGGCATGGAGCTGCCATGTCCTTAAAAGAGAGGTTGCTGGATGAGTCTGACAAAGTAGTGGAACTTGTCTGCTCTCACTGCGGAATGATTGCAACATATGACAAGCAGCGAAACGTCGCTTTCTGCTCCGCCTGCGGGGCTGACACGGATATATACCCTGTGGAAATGAGCTATGCGTTCAAACTGCTGCTGGACGAAATCAAATCTCTGGGAGTTGCTCCCAGGCTAAATCTTGAAGATGCGGTGTGAGGTGGATAGATGGTAAACGTACCTCCGATTCCGAAAAGAATTGCTTCTATTAAATTCGGTTTACTGTCCCCAAAAGAGATCCGTAAGATGAGTGCAACGCCCATTATCACGGCCGATACTTACGATGACGACGGATTTCCAATTGACATGGGGCTTATGGACACAAAACTCGGGGTTATTGACCCCGGGCTTCGCTGCAAGACCTGTTCAGGGCGAGCAGGAGAGTGTCCCGGACACTTCGGGCACATTGAACTTGTTGCCCCTGTGGTTCATGTTGGCTTCAACAAAGTTATCAGAAAGCTCCTTCGAGCGACCTGCCGGAAATGCAGCAAGATTCTGCTTGACCCTGTACAGAAACAGCAGTTTCTGGACCAGCTCTCAGGCATTGAAGAAATCGGACATATGCCCGATGACATTATCAATGAAGCTTATAAGGAAGCCAGCAAAGTAAAGACCTGTCCCTACTGCAATGAGGAACAGCTCGAAATCAAATTTGAAAAACCCAGCGAGTATCTTGAAAAAGGGGAAAAATTAACCCCTACCGAGATAAGGGACCGCTTCGAAAACATTCCTGACGAGGACATAAAGGTTATCGGAATGGACCCGAAGAATGCGAGGCCTGAGTGGATGATCCTTACCGTCCTTCCAGTGCCTCCTGTTACAGTTCGTCCTTCCATTACTCTTGAATCCGGGCAGCGTAGTGAAGACGACCTGACTCACAAACTGGTAGATATTATCAGGATCAACCAGCGTTTTCAGGAAAACAGGGAAGCTGGCGCCCCTCAGCTTATTATTGAGGACCTCTGGGAACTTCTTCAGTATCACGTTACTACATTCTTTGACAACTCGGTCTCAGGGATACCCCCTGCAAGACATAGATCAGGCAGACCCTTAAAGACCCTTTCCCAGCGTTTAAAAGGTAAAGAAGGAAGGTTCAGAGGAAGCCTGTCAGGTAAGCGTGTTAATTTCTCTGCCCGTACCGTTATCTCTCCTGACCCGAACCTGAGCATTAACGAAGTCGGGGTACCAATGCCTATTGCACGGATCCTGACAATGCCGTCAGTAGTTACTCCAAGGAATATTGAACAGCTCAAAGTTTACGTGCGCAACGGAGAAGATATCCATCCGGGAGCAAACTATGTGTTCAGATCCGATGGCAGGCGCATAAAAGTTACCAACGTAAACAAAGATGACCTTGCCGAAAAACTGGAATTCGGATGGGTAGTGGAGCGCCAATTGAAGGACGGAGATACGGTACTCTTTAACAGGCAGCCGTCTCTGCACAAAATGAGTATCATGGCTCATTCTGTTAAGGTGCTCCCGAACAAGACCTTCAGGCTGAACCCTGCAGTATGTCCTCCATACAACGCTGACTTTGACGGAGACGAAATGAACATGCATGCCCTGCAGACAGAAGAGTCCAGGGCTGAGGCAAAGATCCTCATGCAGGTTCAGGAAAATATCCTTTCTCCGCGTTTCGGGGGTCCCATCATCGGCGGGATCCACGACCACATCTCAGGGCTTTTCCTGCTGACCCGTTTTGAAAATCATATATCCAGCCACGAGGCTTACGACATTCTCCGGAAAAGCCGAGCCCGCAACTTGCCCACCCCCGCAGGTCACGATGATGACGGGAAGCCTTACTGGACAGGAAAACAGATCTTCAGCCAGATCCTGCCCGAAAACCTGAGTGTACAGTTTACAGCCCAGGTCTGCTCGCACTGTGACACCTGCAAGAAAGAAGGATGTCCGAACGATGCCTATGTGGTAATCCGGAATGGTGAACTCCTGATGGGCACTATAGACGAAGCTGCGATAGGAGCATTTAAAGGTAAAATCCAGGACCGTATTATCAAGGAAATAGGCCCTGAGGCCGGAGCTCGGTTTATAGATGATATGACCAAGCTTGCAATCCGGGCGATCATGCGGACAGGCCTGAGTTTCGGAATAGCTGACGAAGATATTCCGAAAGAAGCTAGGATCCAGATCAATGAAGTCCTCGGCAAAGCTGAAGATGCCGTGCAGAATCTTATCAAATCTTACCAGAATAAAGAGCTTGAGCCCCTCCCTGGAAGAACTCTTGATGAGACTATTGAAATGAGCATCATGCAGAAGCTCGGAAAGGCCAGAGACGAGACCGGTGGCATTGCAGATAGTCACATGGGGCTTGAAAATTCGGCAGTTATCATGGCCCGTTCCGGAGCCAGAGGTTCCATTCTGAACCTTACCCAGATGGCAGCTTGCGTTGGCCAGCAGGCAGTGCGTGGTGAACGTATCCGCAGAGGATACGCAGGCAGAACTCTGCCCCATTTCGAACAGGGGGACCTTGGATCGGATGCCCATGGATTCGTAAAAGCAAGCTATAAGAGCGGATTGAATCCGACTGAATACTTCTTCCATGCAATCGGTGGTAGGGAAGGGCTTGTTGACACTGCGGTCAGGACATCCCAGTCAGGGTACCTGCAGAGGAGACTTGTCAATGCACTTCAGGATCTGGAAGTCCAGTATGACCTTACAGTCAGGGATACCAGAGGTGTGCTCGTACAGTTTAAGTACGGAGAAGATGGGATTAATCCCACAAAGAGTGACTTCAGTAAACCTGATACCATCCACAGGATTGTTCGTTCCGTGGTGAACAAGGAGGTGGCTTGATGAGTATTAGCGAAGCTACAATCGATAGCATGATAAAAGATCTGCCTATTCCTTCAAATATTCTTAAAGCCCTCAGGGAAGATGTCATCAAAGCCGGAGTAAGCAAAAAAGAAATGGAAGAGATTGTAGAAAAGGTAATGGATGAATATGAGGTTTCATGCATCGAACCCTGTGATGCTGCTGGCGTGGTTGCAGCCCAGTCTATAGGTGAACCAGGTACTCAGATGACCATGCGTACCTTCCACTACGCAGGAGTGGCTGAGATTAACGTTACTCTCGGTTTGCCTCGTCTTATAGAAATTGTCGATGCTCGGAAAATTCCGAGTACTCCTATGATGACAATCGCCCTTTCCAAAGATAATCCTGAAGATTACGCGTACGACAGGGAAAAGACAAGAGCCCTTGCCTGGGAAATTGAAGCGACTAAAATAGACCATATTGCTGACGTGACCACTGACCTTTCCCAGATGAAACTGATATTAGACCTGCACGAAAAAGCAATGGAAGGCAGGAACATTACTATAGAACAGGTAAAGGAGAAGTTCAATGAAGAACTGAATGTGATGGTAACTATCTCCCCTGACATAGATAATCAGATTATTATCGCTCCGGGAGAACCCTCTTACAGGGAACTGCTCCAGCTTGCAAAAAGTATCCACAATGTCACCCTGAAGGGGATAGAAGGGATCAAACGAGTGGTGGTCCGGAAGGAAGGGGAGGAATATACCCTCTATACCGAAGGTTCGGCTCTGCGTGATGTGCTTCAGTTCGAAGGAGTGGACAAGACAAGAACCAGCACAAACAACATCAATGAGATTTACGAAGTGCTGGGAATCGAAGCTGCAAGAAATGCAATTATCAAGGAAGCCACAGATACCCTGCGTGAACAGGGTCTTACCGTGGATATCCGGCACATTATGCTTGTGTCAGATCTCATGACCTGTGACGGAGAAGTAAAACAAATAGGAAGGCACGGAATCTCAGGTGAAAAAGCCAGTGTATTTGCCCGTGCAGCTTTCGAAGTTACGGTCAATCACCTGCTGGATGCAGGGATGCGCGGAGATGTGGACAAGTTGGAGGGTGTCACAGAAAATATCATTGTCGGTCAGCCTATTCGCATGGGCACCGGAGATGTGCACCTTGTAAGCAGAAGGAAAGAGAAAATAGAAGCTGAAGAGGAGTGAAGGCTTTAAGGAAAATAGCCCAAGTCCGAGTCCCAACCTATAATTATTTAAATGTATAATCTGATAGAAGACCAGTCCAGATCAGGTATACGCACCTTTATTAAACTCATAAAACCCTGCTGCGGAAACTTGAGTCCGCGAGGCTCATAACCAGAAAATAGATATAAGGCATCAGGTATTTAGAGTACCATACACTCACCGAGCTTGGAAATCTTTATTGAGAAAGAGATAGAGTAGACGAGCTAATTTGAGACAGAGTTGATGAAAATGAAGATCAATGTTGATAAATCTCTTATCAAGGCTGTGAAAACAGGAAAAGTAATCGTTGGAGCCAACCGGACCGTGGATGCAGCAGCAAACGGCTCTGCAAAAATGGTGGTCCTGGCATCAAACTGCCCAGAAGATATTAAACAGAAAGTCCAGGCGACAAATGTTCCGGTACTGGAATACGAAGGCACAAGTGTAGAACTAGGGCCCGTATGCGGAAAGCCCTTCACGATTGCAGCCATGGCAATCCTCGATGCAGGAGAATCGGATATCCTGGCAGCTACAGTTTGATAAAAAGGAGTTGGCAACGTCTTGGGTGAAATAAGACTTACTGCAGAAAGCATCCAGTACATTGCATTATTTGAAAATATGACACGGGCCAAGATTCTCGATTGTATCCCTGAAGAAGAAAGGCTTGTATATGTCGTAAAACAGGGTGATATGGGGCTTGCGATAGGCAAAAATGGGGAGAATATAAACCGCGTTAAAAAAGCCCTGGATAAATCCATAGAGCTTGTGGAGTATTCAGAGGACCCTGTCACCTTTCTAAAGAACGCTTTCGGACCCGTGTCCGTAAGTTCGGTAAACATCATAAACAAAAATGGCAAGCGATTAGCTTATGTAGAGGTACCCAATAAAGAGAAGGGGCTTGCCATCGGACGCAACGGCAAGAACATCGAAAAAGTAAAGATGCTTGCCCGTCGCCATCATAATATAGAAGATGTAATCCTGCAGTAATCTACCTTAATTTACGTTGATCCATTAATCCGGCGTTGAAGGACAATCTGGCATCTAATGCCTTATAGGAAACTGTGATCAATTTTTAACTTGGAGAAATTAACAATGGCTAAAGGAAAATATGCAGCTAATATTCTCAAACAGACCAGGAAAAATGCCCGCTGGAAAGATTCGTACTACGGCAGGCGGGTTCTTGGGCTGAATGTGAAAGCCGATCCACTTGGTGGTGCACCTCAGGGTCGGGGTATAGTATTAGAAAAGGTAGGAGTTGAAGCCAAGCAGCCAAACTCCGCAATCCGTAAATGCGTAAGAATCCAGCTCATCAAAAACGGACGTCAGGTAACTGCTTTCTGTCCTGGAGACGGCGCAGTGAACTTCATTGATGAACACGATGAAGTGACCGTAGAGAGGATTGGAGGCCGCATGGGTGGTGCTATGGGTGACATTCCCGGTGTACGCTTCAAAGTTATTGCCGTAAACAATGTGTCTCTGAACCAGCTGGTTATCGGCAGACTGGAAAAACCCAGGAGATGATTTTTGTGTACAAGATTTTCGGCAAATGGGACCCAACTGAAGTTGAAGTCAGAGACCTCGGAATTAAGCGTTACGTCAGCCTTGCTCCTGTAATTATTCCTCACAGCAGCGGAAAGCATGCCAGGCAGCAGTTTAACAAATCCGAAATTTCCATTGTTGAACGCCTGGCAAACAACCTGATGAGGACAGAAGTCAACAGTGGAAAGAAGCAGGTGACCCTCCGCGCAGTTGAAGAAGCTTTCGATATCATGAACAAGAAGACCCAGCAGAACCCGATCCAGATCCTGGTGGATGCCATTGCCAATGCAGGCCCCAGGGAAGAAGTGGTCAGGCTTAAATACGGTGGGATCTCCGTGCCAAAAGCAGTAGATACTGCACCTCAGAGGCGTGTGGACACTGCTCTTCGCTACATCAGCATGGGAACTAAAAGCGCAGCCTTCAAATCCAAGCGCTCTGTTGCAGAATGCCTGGCAACCGAACTTATAGGCGCTGCAAACCGCGATACGAAATCCTTCTCTATCAATAGAAAGGATGCAAAGGAAAGAGTTGCAAAGGCAGCACGCTAATCGATTATGCGGGTTGCCCCGATTTAATAAGTCTTTATAACTAAATTACATCTGTTTAAAAGGTATCAGCATGGGACGAAGGAAGAAGATGGTCGAGCGCGTAACAACGCTCATGAATGAACCTGCAAAAATCAGGAATATCGGGATCGTTGCGCACATTGACCACGGAAAAACCACATTATCGGACAATCTGTTAGCAGGCGCCGGCATGATTTCAAAGGAACTTGCCGGAAGACAGTTATTCATGGACTCCGATGAAGAGGAACAGGCAAGAGGTATTACAATCGATGCCTCTAACGTTTCCATGGTTCACACTTACAATAATGAAGACTACCTGATCAATCTGATTGACACCCCGGGGCACGTTGACTTTGGCGGAGACGTTACCCGTGCCATGAGGGCGGTGGATGGTGCAGTCGTGGTCGTGGATGCAGTAGAAGGCACGATGCCCCAGACCGAGACCGTACTCAGGCAGGCCCTTAGAGAGCATGTTAGACCAGTGCTCTTTATTAACAAAGTAGACAGGCTGATCAATGAGCTGCAGGTTGATTCTCAGGAAATGCAGGTTCGCCTTGGCAAGGTAATTGACCACGTGAACAAGCTCATCAAGAACATGAACCCTGAGAAGTTCAAGGCAGGCTGGAAAGTCGATGCAGCAGCTGGAACTGTTGCTTTCGGATCAGCTCTTTACAACTGGGCAATCAGCGTGCCTATGATGAAAAAGACCGGTGTCTCCTTTAAGGAAGTATATGACTACTGTAAAGTCGGAGATATGAAGTCCCTGGCAGAAAAGTGCCCTCTGCACGAAGCTGTCCTTGACATGGTCATCAGGTACCTGCCCAACCCTCTTGAAGCCCAGAAGGGAAGAGTACCTGCTATCTGGCACGGGGATGCTGATACTGAAATTGGCAAATCCATGGCCAGCGCAAATGCAGCCGGTGACCTTGCTTTCATGGTAACGGACATTTCCGTAGATCCTCATGCAGGAGAAGTCGCAACCGGAAGGCTGTTCAGCGGATCTCTTACCCGTGGAATGGAAGTCTACACATCCGGGACTGCAAAAAAGAGCAGGGTCCAGCAGGTAGGTATCTTCATGGGCCCCGAAAGGCTCGAAGTGGAGAAAATCCCTGCAGGAAACATTGCTGCAGTCACGGGCTTAAAAGATGCAATCGTAGGGTCTACCGTAACAACCCTTGATGGCATGACACCTTTCGAAAGCATCAGGCACGTGAGCGAGCCTGTGGTGACTGTGGCTGTAGAAGCCAAGCACACCAAAGACCTGCCCAAACTGATTGAGGTTCTCAGACAGGTTGCAAAGGAAGACCCAACTCTTCAGATAACTCTGGATGAGGAAACCGGGGAACACCTGATGGCAGGTATGGGAGAACTTCACCTGGAAGTTATCGCCCACAGGATCGAAAGGGACAAGAACGTGGAAATTACCACGAGCAAGCCAATTGTAGTTTACAGGGAAACCATCAAGAAAAAGATCGAGCCTGTTGAAGGAAAGTCTCCGAACAGGCACAACAGGTTCTATATTTATATAGAACCTCTTGACACTGCAATTGTCGATATGATTAAGTCCGGCGATATCAGCATGAACATGCCCGAGCTTGAGCGCAGGCAGAAGCTCATCGAACTCGGCATGGAAAAAGAAGAAGCAAAAGGCATTGCTGGTATTCACAATTCCAACATCTTTATAGACATGACCAAGGGTATCCAGTACCTCAATGAGACAATGGAACTGGTGCTTGACGGGTTTGAAGAAGTCATGAAGGCAGGCCCTCTCACAAGAGAACCCGTGGCAAACGTGAAATGCGTGCTCGTAGATGCAAAGCTTCACGAAGACGCAATTCACAGAGGCCCTGCTCAGGTCATTCCTGCTGCAAGGCAGGCCATTCAGGCCGGAATGCTTATGGCAGAAGACAGCCTGCTCGAACCTTATCAAAAGGTCTTTGTCCAGGTGCCCCAGCTCACAATGGGCGGTGCAACAAAGGAACTTCAGGGCCGCCGCGGAATTATCCTTAACATGACCACTGAAGGAGACCTGGCAATTATCGAGGCAAGGGTGCCTGTGGCCGAAATGTTCGGATTTGCAGGAGAGATCAGGTCTGCAACCGAAGGTCGTGCCATGTGGAGTACTGAATTCGGAGGCTTTGATATTGTGCCATCCAGTATCCAGACTGAAGTAGTAGGCCAGATCAGAGAGAGGAAAGGCCTGAAGAAAGAACTTCCCAGACCTGCTGACTACCTTTCAATGTAAGCGGAAAAATTCCGCTTTTCCTTAATATTTTAAAGGTAATATCTGTTTCCTTTGGAATGAAAAAAGATCTCGACTGACCTGGAAGGGAGAAGAATCCCTATCGGTTCGAGGATACGGCCAATCGGAAAGCTTTAAGTCAAGGTATGCCTATATTGGGGGAAAACAGTCCAGGCAGCTGGATATTCATAAAATACCGGTTTAACAGAAAAGTCCGGAAAGGGAAACTGACAATATTGATTGGACAAAAGAATATAGAAATGAATTAATCAATATTGAAATCTGCCCTAATCTTAATATAGTAAATATTTGATATACGAATTAAACTCGTTAAACTCATCAGAATTACAGGAGAATTATGTTATGGCAGCAGAAAAACCACATCTGAATTTAGCAGTGATTGGTCACATTGACCACGGAAAATCAACATTCGTAGGACGTTTAATGTACGATGCAGGAGCCGTACCTGCACACATCATTGAGAAGTATAGAGAAGAAGCAAAGCAGAAGGGTAAGGAATCCTTTGCCTTTGCATGGGTTATGGACTCTCTTAAGGAAGAGCGTGAAAGAGGTATTACAATTGATATCGCTCACAAGAGATTCGACACAGACAAGTTCTACTTCACAGTAGTAGACTGCCCAGGCCACCGTGACTTCGTAAAGAACATGATCACAGGTGCTTCCCAGGCTGATGCTGCTGTCCTTGTAGTCGCAGCTCCTGATGGTGTCATGGCCCAGACTAAGGAACACATTTTCCTTTCCAGAACCCTCGGTATCAACCAGCTGATTGTTGCAATCAACAAGATGGATGCAGTAGACTACAGCGAGGCAAGATACAAGGAAGTAGTGGAACAGGTATCCGGTATTCTGAAAATGATCGGGTTCAAGCCAAGCGAAATCCCCTTCATTCCTACCTCTGCATTCCACGGTGACAACATCATCAAACTCAGTCCGAAGACTCCCTGGTACAAGGGCCCGGCCATCATGGAAGCCCTCAACAACCTCAAAGAGCCTGAAAAACCATCCACCCTCCCGCTCAGAATTCCTGTCGAAGATGCATACACCATCTCCGGTATCGGAACTGTGCCTGTAGGCAGAGTTGAAACCGGTGTCATGAAGAAGGGCGACAAAGTCGTTTTCATGCCAGGCGGAACAACTGGTGAAGTTAAGTCCATTGAGATGCACCACGAAGAAATTCCACAGGCACTCCCTGGAGATAACATCGGGTGGAACGTCCGCGGTATCGGCAAGAACGATGTTCGCAGAGGAGACGTTTGTGGCCATGTTGACAACCCGCCAAAGGTTGCTGACGAGTTCGTAGGACAGATTGTGGTTCTCCAGCACCCCTCTGCAATTACTGCAGGGTACACTCCTGTGTTCCACGCCCACACCTCCCAGGTCGCATGCCAGCTGATTGCCCTTAACAAGAAGCTGGACCCGAAGACCGGACAGGTTAAGGAAGAAAACCCGACCTTCATTAAGGCCGGAGACGCAGCAATCGTTACCATCAAACCGACAAAGCCGATGGTTATCGAACCAGTAAAGGAAATTCCACAGCTCGGCAGATTTGCTATCCGTGATATGGGTATGACAATTGCTGCCGGCATGTGCATGAGTGTTAAGCAGAAATAACACTCTCCTTTTTTCATTTTTGTAAGGAGAAAAAAGGTTATGCAAAAAGCTAGAATAAGACTGTCAGGCATCAGTCCCAAGGATCTGGACGGAGTCTGCAATCAGGTAAAGTCAATTGCGGAAAGGACAGGAGTTAACATTTCAGGACCTGTTCCGCTTCCTACGAAGAAGCTTGTCGTTCCCACAAGAAAAAGCCCCAGCGGAGATGGAACTGCAACCTGGGACCATTGGGAAATGCGTGTACACAAGCGTCTTATCGATATCGCAGCCGATGAAAGGGCACTTCGCCAGCTCATGAGAATCCAGGTTCCTAAAGACATCAACATCGAGATTGTACTCGAGGGATAAATGCAAAAAAAAGACAGGTTACAGAAACTCTCTGTAACTGGTCTTGCAAACTTCTTTTCACTTCGTTATTCCGGAATCTCTTTTCGCCTCAACGCCGTTTGAGGAATTTGCCGGCGGCTGTCAACTCAGACAATTTCAATCCGCCAGGCATCCCTGCGAATTTTAACCTCTTTTTGGTATACTTTCTTAAAAGCGGCGCTCTACCGTATAAGAGATAGTCTTCGTGCCTTTTGCAGGGACCGTCACCCTGAATTCAATGGTAAATGCATCAGTTTTGTCGTAGCTGTCCGAGCTTTCCAGAATTTTCCATTCTCCGAAGAGATGTTCTACGACAGTCACGTTTTGGACTTCAGACTTACTATTATTAATTTCGATCTCATAGCTGACCCTTTCCACGTTATCACTTATCCGCTGGTAATCAGTTTGGTTGCGTGTGGCTGTAAGATCGAAAGCTGAGCCTATAGTAATTTCTAGCTTTTCATTCTGTGGAATGTGTTCTATCCGGTCTTCACCCAGAAACTGCAGTTCTCCTGCATAATCGGTTTTATATACTTTTACAATACCTGCTGGAAGAGGCCTTCCAAGTCCGGTTTCATTTGAGTTTTCAAGAGTGAGGCAAATCCGGACTTTCTCTCCCCGAGCGCTGTCATAGACAAGCTCCTTTTCCACAGGCACGGAATTCACAGAAAAAAGTGAAATCTGCTTTTCCTGATTGTTCTTTAGGGTTGCCGGTCTCTCCAGGATATATAGGTGATATTCAGAGAGATTTTCTTCGGTAAAAGGCGTTGCTGATTTGGTTTCATCAGCTGCAGCTTCTTCGGCGCGTTCGGACAGGGGTTGCTCCGAGGGAGATACACGGTTTATTTCCCCGGAAACCAATTTCAGAGACGCATTCTCATAAGTAATTCCTGCCCTGTTGTCGATGTTTACCCAGCCCCGGATGTCGGCTTCCGTATCATTTTCATTGCTTATCAGAGCATAATCCGCTTTCCAGCTTATACCGCTTGTCAAATAGGAAATTAGAAGCTCTCGTTTTCCGGCAACAGGAGAAGAAATCTGCCAGATGAGAACAGGTCTTGCCGAAAGTCTGGAGGAATCTGCCAGTTCGATTTTTGAAATGTCCTGAATTACCACGACTCTTTCTGCTCCGGTCTTAAGGACAATACTGTTGCCCTCATAGTTCAGCAGTGTCCCGTTATAAGTCTCACCGTCTCTTCCCGTTACGGCGATTTCCCTACCAAGGTATTTCTCAAGCAAACCGGAGCTGTTTGCAAGGTCATATTCGTAATTCTGTTCAAGTATAACGGTATCTTTGTTTTCAGGGTCCTCGATTATAACAGAAGCGGGGTCAATTCCGGAAGCAATATCCGAATACTCTACCTGATTAACCCCGCTCTCCAGGTTGATTTCCCTCCTTTCCTTTACAAGAGCGATCCCCTGTTCGTAAACAGTAACTTCAAGATTCTCCTCGGCTGCAACCGCTCCCAGGGTCAAACTTCCTGAGCCGTCTGCAGGTTTTATTTCCACATTATTGTCCGGACTTGAGTTAATCTTGTCCCCTTCCCTTCCCGGCTCGTATTCTTGAGCCATAACTCCCGTATGCTGAGGGATATAGGCTAAAAAAAGCAATAGGATCCCGATAAATGCCAACGCAAACCAGAAGAAACGTCTCTTTACTCCCATACTGTTAATGTGATTCAAATTTATATATACGTAATTTTATTGAGAATCCAGGAGAAGTTATACCGAATAAGAGTTCAACTTTCCAAAAAAAGCACGCTAAAAAACACGCTGGTAAGAAAACACGCTGGTAAGAATTTTAGCCCCCTCTTTATTTCTTTATTCAGAGAAGGCTTGTAGTTCCTTTCTTTCACGAATCCTGTAATTTACAGTCATCCCCACAAAAAGAGTAGAAGACTCTACTCTCTATTGAGTTTCATAGCATACCAACTGCTGGTGCTGACAGAAATTCAAAATAAAGTTGGAAATAAAAATCCATTTGGGAGATACTTTTAAAGAAACGAGCATCAAATTAGTAGTTGTAATAAAATAAAACCGACAGTTTTTTATATAATTTGTTGTTATTAATATACATGAACAATCGACTTGAGCAAATAATCTCTGAAAAGTATGAATTACTAAAACCTTTTCTCGATGAACAAAAAAAACGTTTATTTGTTGCCGCGGAGGCTATTAGCC
>Ga0209639_1000750_pt1 | contig 40606 bp, 24 predicted proteins | sample EPASupsiteHSE605_FD_187268 | JGI IMG/M metagenome (GOLD analysis project Ga0209639, IMG submission 187268) | Bioremediated contaminated groundwater from EPA Superfund site, New Mexico - Sample HSE6-05 (SPAdes) (version 2) | ecosystem: Environmental > Aquatic > Deep subsurface > Groundwater >... | reverse complement strand
AATAATTAAGAGACAATGTGTCTACCAGATATTTGATGCCGTTCCATTCATACAGACAGCCTATTTCCGCTTTGGGATCGGCCTTTCTCAGTAACCCGAAAATAGTGGGAAAGATATTGTTTTCGGTAACAACCCTCGACGGAAGTTCCGGAGTTTTCGATCCCCAATCCGTATACCCGTGCAATTCTGGACCGGCACCCATAAACATGGAAGCCCAGTTCACCGCACTCGACGATGGTAGAACACTCCGTTTCTTCAAGGTATAAGCACCCTCCTGCATCAGTTTCTTAACATGAGGCATATCAGCTTTCTCCACACTGTAAGAACCCCATCCGTCCAACCCAATCAGAATTACGTGGCCTGCTTTTCTGTTGGAAGCAAACACCGCCGATGAGAGCGTAAGCAAGGCAATCACCATTGCCAGAACAAAACGTTTATTCATATTTCTGTTATTTAGATTTATCTGTCAAATGTAATAATAAATGCGTTATAAGCTGGGAGGGTAAAGAGTCAATCTGTTTACTCTGTGAAAAAGAGCCATACTAATCCCTGAAAGTTCTGCTTCAAAAACTACCTGCTGATTTTCGGGATCAATTTCAATAATCCGCCCACCTGTCTTCCCGTTACTTAGTTTATTTCCCATAGCCGGACAGAATAAACGATTTCCAGTCTCTTTTAAATATTGAACCCCCGACATCGCCGCTGAATAACATTCGTTTCCTCTTTCTTCACCGTATTGCCATATTTGTCTTATTGTTTTGTTTTTTTCATCCACCTCATATTCCACTATGCGGCTATATAAATCGGAAGGAGATAAAGGTCGTGGAGTAAAATGTCTGCAATAGCCATTATCAAAAACAATGATATGATTATTTGGCAAAGGTATAGCATTATGTAATCCCCAGCTCCATTCAAAATCATTATTTCGTTTGTCTCCATTCAATATTTCAGGATCTGATATAGGTGTTCCATTTTTATCCAATGGTTGAAGCAAATATTTCTGAAAGCTCTTACTCCAGTTCTTATGCGGTGAGGCAATCCACTTAATTTGCCCATTCCGGTCAAACTTGAAAAATCCCTGAAAACGTGAAGAGCCCAACAACTCTTCTCCCCATTCCGTAATTCCATTGTTATGGACCCAATTGGACTGACTCTGTCCATAAGCAGCACCAGGCATACTTGCATCAGTAGATGAATAACGGGTTGAGTCCAGCATATTTACAAGATCCCAGGATCTGACTATTTTACCCTGCATTGGATCAAACTCAACAATATGGTCCTGAACACGCATATTATTACCATTGGATAACATAGCTCCATTTTTAGAGACTGTAATTAAAAAACAACCTTTTTCTGTCTCTGTTATTTCGTGATGGTAGCTATAACCCAGTGTTTCGGTTTTCCAACTCCTTATAATCTCTCCAAGAACATTCACTTCCACGATTTGTCCGTTATTAGCATCACCAGTCAGATAGTTCCCATTACGCATTCTGTGTAAACCGCATTGGGCTCCAATATGATTTAACTCCGTACTTTTACTCCAATCTAAAATCCAACGTACCTCGCCATCCGCATCTATCATATAAGGAATTGAAGTGTCGGCCTCTGATTCGCCGGGTGAGTTAACTAAATTCATTCCGGATTCCATCTTTTCGGAAACAACTTTAGTAACCCTTATTTCGGGGAGCGCCTTTAAGTTTAAAGCATCTGTTTGGATTGAAACAGTAGACCGTGCTCGTTCACTCCCTTCTTTATCCGTATATATGAGAGTTACATTGTTCTTATAATCAGGATAAAGCCCTAAAACCAATACCGACTGCTTCTGTTCAATGCTATTAAAAAGATGCTCCACCTCTTTAGATTTAGCATTTTTCTTATTTTGTATAATTACTTTAATCCGTCCTAGAGCCGGCAAATTAACAGTAATATAGGCCGACAAAGGATTATAGCCTGATGGGTTCAAAGTTGTATTAACAATATATCTGTCAATTGTATTTCCAATGGTAGGGATGTCAATCACAGTCCCATTCGCCAATAAAACACTGCTTTGCCAGCGTTCTTTGTCGGTATAGAAACTTTTGATGCTTTCTGCCGGAAATGCAATTTTCTGATTTTCAAAATTGAAGTAACAACTATCACCTTGCCATACTATTTCTTTCAATAATTCTCCGGAAGCAATCCGGTTCATTAGCTCATCTGTTCTTTTTGAATCTATTTGTATAGGCTCATCATTGCTACAAGACGAAAGGATTATTAACCAGATAGTCGAATATATAATACAGGATAAAGTAAGTCTCATATTAGTAAAAGATTTATAACGTGAACAATACGGGGAATACCTATTATATCCCCGTATTGAATAATTAATAAACAATCCTGATTAAATCCATTCTGCCTTTTGTTGCAATTTTTGGTTGGCATCTACCTCACCCTGAGGAATCGGGAAATACAGATGCTTCTTTTGGAAATTTTTGAAATTCTGTGTATCCTCAACACCCAGAAGGTTACCGTTGGAATCGTAAATTCTTGTATCTGTTTTACGTCCAACCATAATTCCTTTCAACTCTTCGTAAGAATACCATCGCACCAAATCATCCCATCGAATGTTCTCTCCTGCAAATTCGAGTAACTTTTGATTCCGTAATTCTTCCCATACTGCGTTTTTGTCGGAAAGCCGCTTCTCTGGCAACCCTGCACGCACTCTGATCCTGTTTATATTATTCATTGCACTTGCTACATCTCCGGTTTGCAGACACGCTTCGGCATGTAAAAATAAAACTTCGGCAAAACGCATTATACGGAAATTGTTTATACGTCCCGCATTATTGTGATACATGGTGCATCCGGTCGGATTATACCAAGGGGTAAGCTTTTTCATTAAGAAACGACCAGGCTTACCTTCGATAACCGGGTAAGCAGGTTCTCCTTTCGACCACTTTTTGTCATCTTTCACAGTCCATTTAAAAATACTGTCAAAGGGTGTGGCATCAAAGAACGTATCGTCTTTTTTGCTGTCTTTGTAATCGGAATATTTAAAGAATGCTGTTGTATACAAGCGCTTATCCCATTTCGAATCAGATCCTGCAGGACGAGGTTCTTCGATAAACTTTTTTATCAGATAGGGTGAAGGCTGCATTTTGTACCAGCCGCCTCCCAAACAAAGACCATTTGCACCTTTGTCTTTTAATGAAGGGCCGAAATAATGTCCAATTACACTACCCATAAATGCGTTATCTCCCTGACTACTTCCCCAGGAGTCGCCTTCGTTACCCAATGCCTCATAGTTTATCTCCCAAACAGATTCTTTGTTGAATTCGGAATTATCCCTGAAATTGGCTTCGTATTCAGGCATCAGATCGTATCCATAACCATTCATTATGAGTTCGAATTCGGCTTTAGCCGCTGCAAAATCACCCTTCCATAGATAGGCTTTTCCCAACATTGCTATAGCAGCTCCTTGTGTAATTCTTCCCATTTCGTTTGCCGGTCTGCTTTTGGGTAATCGGTTCTTAGCTTCTTTCAGGTCGGCTATGGCCTGTTCAAGCAATTCTTCGGGAGTGGACAGTCCATGGGCTTCCGGATCAGCACTTTGAGGAAGTGTCCTTATTACACCCTGGTTAAAATCCGTACGTACCCTGAAATATTCGAAACCTCTCAGAAAATAGGCTTCACCCAACATTTGCGATAACAGACTCTCATCCATTTTTACTTTGGGAGCATTGTAAATAAATTCATTTGCCAATTGAATCCCAATATACAGATAGCCCCAGGCTCCATTACCCGTATTGGCCGTGTTTGTGAATGATAAAGTTTCCCAAATGGAAGCCTCTTCGCCGCGGGTAGGAAACAGATCGTCTGCCCGCATCTGGTAATGCAGGATTCCTTCATATCCACCATAATACCCCCAGCTCATTCGCCGGATTGGATTGTAGGCAGCAGCTAATCCCTTTTTTACGTTGGCTTCATTTACCCAATAGGTAACGGTAGTTTCCTCGTTGGGGTTTATTTCTTCAAGAAAGCTCTCGCTGCATGCGGTAAAAAGTAATGGCGTAAAAGCCAGAACAGTCAAGTATTTTTTGAAATATGTTTTCATGTCTTAATTTGATTTATGCAATTCGATGATTAAAAGTTAACTTGAACACCCAGAGTGAAAATTCTGGCGGTTGGATACCGTCCATCGTCGCATCCGCGAGTCATTACTCCGCCTCCACCCGAGGTTCCTGCACCATCTCCACTGTTAATTCCTAAATCGGGTGTGTATCCTTTATATCCGGATGCAGTAAACAGATTCTCTACGGCAAGATATAAACGCACTTGTTGCATGTATGCTTTTGACGTTAATAGCTTAGGAAGGGTATACCCGGCTTCTACCGTTTTCAGTCTGAAAAACGAACCATTTTCTAGCCACCTGTCTGTGTAACCCCAATTCGTTCCGTTTGTATCATTCCCTGTAACATATCTTGGCACTTTCGACTTTTTATTGGATTCGGTCCAGCTGTTAAGTCTTTCCCTGTATTGATTCCCGGTAGACTCATTATATACAGTGCTGAAATAAACAGCATTATATATTTTATTGCCGAAATTTCCATCAAAAAACAGATTCATATCAACCGACCTCCATTGTGCACCCAAATTAAATCCAACAGTCATTTTTGGAAACGCATTACCGCAATCCTGACGGTCCAGGTTGTTAATTTTTCCATCTTTATTGTAGTCGATATACTTTAGGTCACCAGGCACAGCATTAGGTTGAATTCTATTCCCCTTTTCATTTACGTATGCATCAATCTCTTCTTTGCTCTTAAAAATACCATCTGTTTTAATCAAGTTAAAGAATCCGATTGGTCTTCCAACCATCGCATAAGTTACTGCACCCTTATCGTGCGGATTAAAACCGGTCCACTCCCTTCTTGAACCATTTACCTTTGATAATTCATTCTTAACAAACGAGGCATTTGCTCCCAGATGATAATATAATTCACCTATGTTGTTGCGGTGGCTCAAAGCTAATTCAAAACCATTGTTCTTTACAGTTCCCGCATTCATTGTAGGAGATCCGCTTAGTCCAAAACTACCCGGCTGAGGCATAGAAAGCAACATATCCTCAGTTTTCTGCACATAGTAGTCTGCGTTTAGACTTAATTTGTTATTCAATAATGAAATATCAACGCCAATATTCAATGTCTTTGTTTTCTCCCAGGTAACATCTGCGGGCGATAACCATGATACGCCCGTTGTTTTACCGGGGATTAGTAATCCACCCCAAACATCGTTTAATCCAGATTTAGTAGTTGCCTGAGTGGCATAGTTGCCAATGCCGTTCAAATTACCTAATACACCATAGCTGGCACGTATCTTTAGTTCGTTGACAGTCTTTTTGGCATTTTCAAAAAACGATTCATTCATAAGGTTCCAGCCAATTGATGCCGAAGGAAAGGTGCCCCACCTGTGTCCATCCGAGAACTTCGAAGAACCATCCCGGCGAACGGAAACAGACACCATGTATCTGCTGTCATAACTATACATCAAGCGTCCGAACATGGAGATCAATGAATTGGCCCATGCCGAACCATTGGTAGTCTGGGTAGTCGCCAACCCTGCATCAATAACTTGCAATCCGGCAGGTAATCCTATACGTCCGGCGCCAAAGCCACGGCTGTCGTTTCTCTGAGCAGAGTACCCGGCCAGCGCAGAGATAGTGTGCTTGTCTAAACTTGTATCGTAATGCAGCGTGTTTTCGAATAACCAGCTATTTTCCCAATTGGTGCTTTCATTCAGTTTATAGTCAGGGTTTTGTGAAGTAGAACTAAATACATAAGGCATGGCATAGTTATAATTTCTACGAGTATATTTATTTACCCCAACATTCATTTTATACTTTAATCCTTTTATACCCAGATCTACTTCTGCCCAACCATTTAAGAGTAAGTCAACACCATGTCTCTGAAGGTCGTAAGCCTCAACCCATCCCACCGGATTTTCGCCTCTGCTCCATGTCGGGGCTTTACCCCAGTCGCCGTTTTCATTGTAAACATTCCATTGAGGAACAGCCGTCAGTGCCGAAGTATAAGAAACATCGTCGTAATCCTTTCTCCACATTTTTAACATAACAGTGGAGCCCAGTCTTACATGATTCTCGAATAGAGAGAATGAGTTTTTTGATCTGATATTCCATGCTTCGTAATCGGTTGTCTTTACAATACCTTCTTGTTTCAGGTAGCTTCCGGATAAATCATAAACCGAAGTTTTATTTCCTCCGGACACATTAACCCCTACTTTGCTGATAAAAGCCGTCCGATATAGCTCCTTTTGCCAGTCGGTGCCCTTACCTCCACTCCAGCCAATCAGTCCGTCTGCCGAACTGTACCCTGTTGTTTTGGCAAAATCACGCAATTCGTTTCCATCCATTACATCAATGTATTTGGCTACATTCTGTATCCCGGCATAGCCATCAACAGTTACGCGGGTAGGAGTTTCCAGCTTTCCCCCTTTGGTAGTAATCAAAACAACCCCGTTGGCAGCTCTCGAACCATAGATTGCAGCAGCCGAAGCATCTTTTAGAACTTCGATAGACTGGATATCAGATGGGTCCACCATATTTATATCTCCATATACCCCGTCAATCACATACAAAGGGGTTGTAGAACTCAACGAGCTAATACCCCGGATATTGATATTCATCCCTTCTCCGGGCTGTCCGCTCGGACTGGATACGGTAACACCCGGTATGCGACCTTGTAATGCGGCCGAAGCGCTCCGGGCTACATTTGCCTGTAAGTCTTTTCCGGATACAGAAGAAACAGCACCTGTAAGGTGACTCTTCTTTACTGTACCATAACCAATCACAACCACTTCATCCAGCGCCTTGGTATCCTCCTGCAATTTTATTGTAATTGAGTTACGTCCAGATACGCTTACCTCCTGCGAATTAAAACCGATATAAGAAATCAGCAAGGAAGAGTTTTCGGCTACATCCAGGTTGAAATTACCGTCTATATCGGTTATCGTACCGTTGGCAGCCATTCCTTTTTCTATTACATTGGCACCAATCACAGGTACTCCGCCGGCATCCGTAACAACACCAGATATTTTTTTCTGCTTTTGAGGCACATTGTTTACGTTACTAGCTTTCTTTATAACGATATTCTTTCCCTTTATCTCGTAACTTACATCCTGTCCGGCCAGGATTTGTTTCACTACCGCATCCACTGGTTGGTCGGATGCTTCAATACTAATCTTTTTACTGGTGTTCACATCGCCCGATGAAAAAACAAACGAGTAACCGTTTTTTTCTTTCAGGGCCTCCATTGCCTGCTTAACTGTTGTGCTTTTTATATGCAGACTTACGTTTTGTGAAAAAATCAATGAGTTCAGGCAAAACAAAGCCAGGGTCACGAAGATGACCTTTTTCTTTATTTTCATAAATAAATGAAATTTAGTTGAATAAAATCTTTAATAAATTCATTCCTGAAAGTCGAATTTTTATCTTTGTGGTTCCTTCAGGATTTGTGTAGCGCATGTCCGGAGAATTTGTAACCGGGAGATGAGTGAGATCTCCCGGTTCTTTTTTAGGGACACGAAGCAGTTTTTTCGGTTAACCAGTCTCTTTTTCTCTCATGTCCTCTCTACTTTAAAGTTATTACTATGTTGCGTTCACATTTGGTATATGCAATTTTATCTGTCGAAGCCAGAATATTCAATATCTCGTCAATTGTTTGTTCTTTATGTACAAAGTTTCCGTAAAAACGATAATTCTTCAGCGTATCGTCGGCTATTTGTATATTTACATTGTAAGCACGCTCAAGCTCCTTGGCAATGTCGGGTAATAATTTCTCATCAAAAAACAGAAACCCTTTGGTCCACTCTGTAGCGTAGTCCGTTTTACCCCGAACCAGCTGGGTTTTACCATTTCTCTTATTCAGTATTATTTTTTCGTCGGGTAAGAGGGGAAGTGTCTCTTCTCTGTTTAAATGATTGATCAGGCTAACTTTCCCTTCCAGCAAACTAACCACCGCTTCGGCATCATCATCGTAGTTACGCAGGTTAAACGTAGTGCCCAGCACTTCTACCGCCAGTTCGCGGGTCTGAATCCTGAAGGGAAGCTCTTTGTTTTTAGTCACCTCAAAGTAGCCCTCACCCGAAAGTTGTAAGTCACGGTTATCTACACCAAATCCCTGCGAATAGATAATCTTTGATCCTGCGTTCAGGTGTACGCGTGTTCCGTCAGGCAGTTTAAGGATACTGTTCGAACCCATCGGAACCTCCACCACCATATCCTGAAAACGGCTTCGCATTTCGACTCCTCCCTGCCGATAGGCAGTATAAGTGACAAGCAGCAATATTGCCACCACTGCCGCAGCGCAAGCATATTTTTTCAAGATAAGCTTTCGTCCTTTCGATTGATTTTCCTCCCTCACTCGGGTTAGAAATCTCTGATATCCTTTTTCACTGTCAAAGGATGAAGTATCCTTTGCACTAATTGTGGCAAGCCATATTTCTCTCCTTGTGTGAAAATAACGTTCGTTTTCGGCAGACGCATCAATCCACCTTTCCAGCTCCCGTTGCTCCTCTTCGTTTAGTCTGTGAGACAGGTATTCGGAAATAAGGTCATCCATGCGTGTATTTTCTTCAGTTTGCTTCATAATTTTTGCCGCTTATTAATATAGACAGTTTAATAGAAGGGAGAGGGTAGTGGACCTCTGCTTTTTTTTAATTTATTTGCCGGAATGCAATAAGAAGGAGTAAAAGATACTTTGAAAGATCTGCGTTAAGACGAGACAGTGCCATTTTCATGTGATACTTTACCGTATTGACCGATATACCCAGTTCACGGGCAATGCATTCATAGGTCTTTTCCTCGAATCGACTTTTAATAAATACGGCGCGGCATTCATCGGGCAACCGGTTAATCGCCTGCCGGATCTCCTCTTCCAGCTCTTTCTCCAACAAAGATGCCAGAGGATAAGCATCGCTAAACAAGTTGGGATGCATTATGGAATCACCGTTCTCCTCTATAGCAGTGAAGCCCTCTTCCCATTGTTCCCGCTTAATATTGAGGTAATTGATACAACGGTTTCTTACGGCTCTTACCAGGTAGCTTCGGATGGATATATTGATTTCCAGCGTTTCTCTTATTTCCCAAACATGAAACAAGGTATCACCAACAATATTTTCGGCCATAAAAACGTCACGAACAAATTCATTTGCCATTTTACAGAGCAATACATAGTGTTCGTCATACAAATATTTGTATGCTTTCTCATCGCCCTTCTTTAGTAGGTCAACTATTATTTGTTCCTGTTTTTTCATCGCACAAATATACTGGATATTTTCAATACGAAATAAAACTTCTTATATATGTCATTTTTGTGTTACAACGAAAAGCTTAATTGAATTTATTCGTGCAAAAGTAATGTTGATAAATGATTAATGTGTTCTTTATGAAAAGAAAGCATCTGAATGTTCCCCAATCAGATGCTTTCATAAAGTAGTAGGTAAATGTCTATATATTTATTAATAAATTTACTATGAGCTCGAAATCGGGATCCCTGTACTGAACTTCCCAAGGAGTTGCTTGTTTCTCAAGATTCTTTTTATTTAACAACCTATTAGCGCTTTCATTGTCTCCCATATAAGTTGCAATACACCATTGGGCTATTGGGTTGTTACCTAATGCTGTCTTCCAAGAATCTATCAGCATATTACTTTCCAACTCTTTTCCTGATTTTTTTAAAACAAGAGCTTTAAGTAAATCAGTAGATCTGAAATGCGATAATTCGGTTTGAAAAGAAACTATTTCTTGAAATAGCTTTTCAGTCTCGGTTCTTCTTCCTAGTTTTTCATATATGATTGCCTTCAGGTATTTTTCCAAACGATTGTCAATTTCTTCATCATAAGGTTTTCCCACGCCCAGATTCTCTGGCCATTTTTCTGAGTCCGATATTTTCTGTAAAGCCATTTGGTAGTTATTACGTTTAATGTACTCTAAAGACTGGTTTAAATTAGCAGATCTGTAAACTTCTCTTCCTGCATAGGCACCCTCATTTGGAAGAACCTGAAGTTTTTCTAATAGAGACAAAGCATCATTATACTTTCCCATCTTGTTCAGAGTTCCTGCATACTTTAATCCTATATAATAGTTGGTTGGATACTTTTTACTGTACTGTTTTCCAATTTCATAAGATTCTTTCCACATTCCGTTTTCCATGTAGTAATTAATCAGAGCAAAACCACTTCTCCAACTTTTATCGATTTTTTCTGCCAAAAGAAGATCTTTTTCTTTTTTGTCTCCACTTTTAAGTATTGCTCTTGAAAGGTAAAAAGGAGCATAGTTTATCTTGTCGATACGATTCATTATCGCTAGCGACCTTTCTTTATCGAGATTACTCCAATGAATCAGTGCTTCATAGTAATCAATTTTCCAGCAGGGCATAATATCCCGAGCCCATTCAAGATACTTTATCGTTTCCGGGCGATAAGGGAAAATATAATCCACTTCAAGACTATTTGTGTTTGATAAAGTAGCCAATGACGCAGTTTTCTTTTTTGCGTTGTTCTGTAAATAGGCAATCATATACCCTGCTATCGGACAGTTATTTGTATAAGACAAAATTTTTAAAGCATCGTCATTACAACCAATCGAAATATACCAATCTGCTAAGTCAATATAAACTTCATTTGGTTGTTCATTACGTATTAAAGTATTAAATTCTTTTTCTTCTAAAAGTCCGTTCATAAAAGCTTCAAAACGTATCGGGTGGAAGAGGGGTATTTTGTCTAAAAGATTTGTAATGAGATCTTCTGCCTTTGCTTTATTATTGCTTTTTCTATATGCTACAAGTAATGCTTTTTGGGCAGTCAGATTCATTTCATTAAAAGCCAGACTTCTTGAAGCATAATAGATTGCTTTTTCCCAATCAGATTCTTTGAGATAAATTTCTGCTAATTTTGCATAAGCTGCGCTTCTAAAGGTAACAGAATGGGCGGCAATTGAAAAGCCATCTTTTGCATCAATCGTAGATTCTAATTTTTGATTGCATAAACCATATAAGTAATTTAATGCACCATCATAGGTATCCATTCGTAAACCCTCTTTACAATAATATAATGCATCTTTATATTTGCCACATTTGTAATATAGAGAGGCTAAAGCCGACAGAGCAGGCTTGAAATCAGGTTCTTTTTCTAAAGAAGCTTTTAGATTCAATTCTGCATTTTCCCATTCTTTTTGGTTTAGAAATTGTTTTCCTTTTGTATAAAGACCTTGTGCCGAATCCCAATTAATATTATCAGATATTGCTTTAGGGCGTTCAAGTATGTTATCCGATTTTATTTCAGAATATTGAAGTTTGTTTTTACCTACTGAGATTTTTAATTCACCATCTTTCAAGTCTGATGTTAACGAAATCGAATCTTTCCAATTTACTAGAGCGTTTGCTTTTAATAAAAAGGTATGTATCAAACTGTCTCTGTTATAAATTTTTAGTTCTGTATCAATCTTTTCAAGTGGACAGAAAAATAGTTTTAAGTAATTGTCTTCACGCAAAACATTCAATGTCCCATAATTATTGGATTTAACAGCCCCTCTGGTATTATGAACCGGATACCAATATTCTTCCCATGACTCAGTATCCATAGGTCCAAAAGAGGGGTGCTTATACGGTGTATAGGCACTTGAAGAAGCTGGCTGATTAAATATTTTTCCAGATTGCAACTCAATATATTGTCCATCATTGTCGGTCAATAAGTCTTTCCATATTTCTCCCTCTCTTGACTGACTCCATAAGAATATTTTCATACCCAATTTATCATTGTATTTGGCATAGTGCATAGATCCGAAATCGTCTTCGTGCCAATAAATCCCGTAATAATCATTGTATTTACCAAGAACATGGTAAGATTTAGAACCACCGAAATTATTATTTTTATACCACGAAAGATTATTTCCTAGTTTATCAACAGGAAATACATGCACATCACCTCCATGCCCAATGTAATGAGTCCCAGGATAACAGAGTTCGGCATCTTCTTTCGCTTTATATGCCGCATTCATCCATTGGTAAAATGGTTGTTGAACTTCAGTATCGTTGTGCCAGATAACATTTGTACTGAAGAATGCCTTATCAGGCAGCAGATTAATTTCAACACTCCACCATGTCCCAGTCATCCATTCATAAGAAGAGACAAAGCAACTAACACTTCCGTCTGGGTTGTTTCTTGTAAGATAATCGACAGGTGTGCTTGTTGAGGGAGCATGACCAATCAGACCGAAATTAAACTCAATCCCCCCTGATGTCCATGGACCCCGCATTGCAATATCTCTGAATTTAATGACATTGTTTTGATAAATAAATTCTTTGTTATTGATCTTATCAGTGCAACCCCAAATTTTACCACCAATTTCTGGTAAGATAGAAACCTTAATAAAGGGATTTTCCATTTCCACTACTTTCCAACGTCTTTCGATCACTTTATTTGAAAACCCATCAAAGCGATAATATGGATAAATAGTTTTAGACGGATCAGCAACAGGATCCGGATCACTAAACGGATATGTTTTAATAGTACATTGTGTCTCTTTTATGCTAGCATGCTGAGCAAAGAGAATTTGTGATACTAGTATTCCTCCGTATATTAATAAATTAATTCTTTTCATGTGCAATTTGTTATTTGTTTGATAAAATTAGTAACCATCCTTTTTTAGATTTAACTGGGATCGGTTTATCAATACTGAAATAAGTCGAATCTTGAAAATCTGCTATTTGTGGAGCAGACAAAACTGTATTTGAAGCACCTAATTTTAACATATCCCAGTTAACTGAAAGACGAATGTCTCTGTCTGTTTTATCGAAATTACCTATAGCAATTAGCACTTGGTTATCTTTAACATACGCAGTAGCTTTTACTAGAGGATGATTAGTTTTGACTGGACATGCTTCATCCCAATAGCCGATCATTTTGGATTTTTCAATTTCGAAAGATTTCCAAACCTGCCATACTGGAGCTGGAGAATGTTTTCCATATGAGTGACGGGCGGTTGTTCCGTATACCATACCTAAAAACGGGTTTCCTCCATCCTGAAGCATTTCACTCATCTGACCAAAGGGTATTCCCGAAAAAGTAACTAACCATTCGTCTGGAGTCATTTCATTATATTTGAAGCTTTCTCCAAACCATAAACGGTCAATATATGGAAAGAAATCTGTATACTGATTGGCCGGACCAACAGAGTACCATGTATTTGAATGCAAATCAACCAATGAGCCAGGACGATACTTTTCCATAATTTTTCTCATACGTTTCATTACATTCCGGTCAAAAGACACATCATCCATATAAATTCCATCAATTTGATAGTTTTCAAACATCCATCTTAGACCCTCCAAATAATAATTTATCCAGCGAGAGAAGCTGGTCAACACCAATGCAGCATCAGAAGTCTCTCCTGGTAATTCTGTGTACCAAGCAGGTTTGTAATCTTCTATCAAATGTTCCATATGCCAGGGAATACCAAAACCAGGACCACTGGCAAATATTTCATGATTTAAACTTTTCAAAGCATATACTTCAGCTACGTAATTACTCAATTCTCTAATAGTATAGTAAAGTTTTACTTTTCTGTCCTGATTATGTTGATGTTGAATAAAATTGATTAATGAATCTCTCACTATAAACGGATAGTTTATAACCGGATTTAAACTGCGTGCATGATGAATATTTATAATATTCGGACCTTCTTCAGCAGCTTTATCAAAACCTTCGGGACTCGAATGATAATATCTTTCAGAGAAATGTTTTGCAGGGTTTACCTTTTTAACAGGAGTAATTAATAATGCGAACTCATAATTATTGCCAGAAGAGAATATTGTGTCTTTTCCACAGTTTGCAATTACGGATGCATCTCCATGTTGTCCGCTCGTAACACTAATATTTCCTTTCCCGTTATTAGCCCATGTTTTGGGAGGTGCAGGTTTGTAATCATTTAGTAACGGACCATGATAGCTTCCACCTCTAAATTCGACATGTAGGCCTGCTTTTTCGCTACCCATCCAATAACTATCCCACGGGCCCTCCCAGTTCCACTTATAGGAGAGAGGCCTGTTACCTCCCTTAAATCCACAACCCATAAAGTAGGTAGATGCAGATGGAGAGTAATTGGTTATGAGTTGAATATTATTAACTTTTAAATTGCCGGGGGATGAAACATTTATATTGTAGTGTATATACCCATCGAATTCCATGGATGCTTTACAGATAAATTTAAAATTGTTTTGTTCCGATGAAGCTGTCCATGACACTAATCCCTCATCAATCTTTTTAATACTAACATTATCTGCTTCAAATTCAATATCTCCATCTGTAGTATTAACAACAAAGCGCATAGGTACTGATAAAACTTCTTTTCCATTAATAGTAATCTGCTCAGGCAAGCCATTTGAATTAATTGTTACTTTTTTATCGGTTGCATTTATGTTGCGATTATCAATATGCATGTTTTCATAGGGAGAAACAGGCAGATTATCCTCACCAATACGTGAGTTCAACCATCTCAATCGTGCGTGTCTCCATAAATCGCCATCTCCGCTATCTGCAAGCAACTGTTTATTTACATTAATTTCTATCGGGATTATCTGTGTATCTCCATTTAAAGATGAAAATGTAATTTCGCCTTTATAAACTCCAGGTTTGGCTTCTTTGGGAATTTGTACACCACACCATAAAGCTTGTATTTTATTTTTATCTAAATTGACATTAAATCTGATTGGTTTCCCATCCCAATTTATTCCCTCCAAATTAAAACAGGTTATCTCATTTTTAGAGATACGATTAGATCCATTCATCAGATCACTAAACGCTAACTTAATATTCTTTAATTCTTTATGTGCAGCCCAAACTCCTAATTGCCAAACATAGTATTCATTACACATTGCATTTCCTCTAAAACGTTTTTGAAAATCATATTTAGCCCAACGTACCGGAAGATTTTGTGTGAGTCTTATCGGAAAAGCTCTGTCTTCCATAAAAATAACAGGATTTTCAGTATGGTTTTTTCTTAAACTGTCTGTTTCATTTTGAGTGGCAATGGTTCCCATAGGAGTAAAGAAGTCAAATTTAGATCTGCTTTCAAAACAAATAACTTCAGCTTTACTGTAATTCCCGATTGTTTTTGCTTTTTTAATCCATTCAGGATTCGTATTATATATGGGTTCTAAATAGTCATTCCATGGCTTACCATAGCGGGCATCGTTCCAGCCTTTCCTATATTTATACGGCAGATAATATATGTAATAAGTTCCAACACCCATTGTTGGCTCGAATAATATTTGCCCTTTTTCGGAGTTGATATTGATAATGTGTATATTTTCAACTTCTTTTCCGGAATCGGCATTAAAAATCCGTACTTTTTTTGATTCAGGATTCTGATCAGGACGTCTCCATGGTAATTCTGCTAAAACAACGCTGCTTTTTTCTTTAACCAGAACTTTAGCTCTATGATTTCCCATCCCGTCTGCTTTCCAAGCAGAATCCGTAACAATAAAAGAAATACCATCAGGCGCATAGGACTGATATTGACTATCTCCATTCAGATCCGTGTTTTTTTGAAAGTTACATCCACACAGAATGCCTAAAATTATAATAATAAGAGAAGTATTTTTCATAAGTGTATGATTTTTGAGTTTGAAAAAAAAGACAACTACCAATATAATCAGCAGTTGTCTTTCATTTTTACAGGTAATTAATATGCTGATTAATATCCGGGGTTCTGATCATCTCTGAGCAGAGGGTTTGTATCCATAGCAGATGTAGGAATAGGCATTAACATCATCCGATCGTCCCATTGTTTGTTGATTACCACATAGCCATTAGGAGCTGTAGATGGTCCATTCAAATATTTTTTGCAATAATCACTTCCGTAACGACGTACATCGTTGTATCTGTGACCTTCAACAGCAAGTTCAATCCGTCTTTCATTACGTAAGAAATCGATTGCTTCCTGTTTTGATAGATTTTCAGGAACATTAGGCATACCACAACGATCACGAATATCGTTTAGAGCCTTTTTTACCTCTTCGTCATATCCTTTGTTCATTAAATGAGCTTCGGCATAAGTTAGGAGAACTTCTGCGTAGCGAATAGTTGGATAATCATCTGGATTATTGAAACGATCGTAGGGATCAACTGCAACCATTTTTCTGTAACTAAAGCCTGTCCATGATTCGTTTCCGTTTTTATTAATTAAATCAGGATTCCATTTATAATAGAATTCACCTTTGGCTGATCCATGCCAACCTTTAAATGGGAACATAAATGTTACATATAAACGACTGTCACGGTTTTTAAATTCTGAGATGTAATTATAGTTCGTTAGTTCTGGGCTGGTAGAAAAAGCCTTATAATCCTCGTTACTTAAATTCTTAGCATGATTCCAGATTTCTTGGTATGCAGCTTTTCTATCATTTACGGAAATAGTATTCCGCATTGTTTTGCCATCAATATCCCAATATGCATCAATCAAATCCTGCATTGGCTCAAAAGACGAATAGCCGTGATATATTGACATTGATAGGGGAATAAAGTAGGTGTAGCGATATGGATCGCAAGCATTTGCATCAGCCATATATTCTCTGGTAAGAACATACTCCGGATTAGCAGGACTTGCATTGGCGCCTTGCCACAATGTTTCATAGCTAAACATCCCTTTAATGAATTTATCCCGGTTGATACCTAACTTGTCAAAATCAATAAATAGTTCCATTTCTGCAGCTTCTTTTAATTCGGCTTCATCCAAAGAGTTTATCCTAAACAGGGCATATTGTTTGCTTTCAATCACTGCCTTTGCAGATTTTTCCGCCTCTTCAAAATTCCCAAAATAGAGTGCTGCACGAGCACGTAATGCCAATGCTCCATAACGAGTTACACGTCCGGCCTCATTCAGATAGCTTCCATCGTATTTTTCAGGAAGTATTGTTGCAACTTCAGCCAATTCTTTCAAAATGTAGTTTCTAACCTCTTCTACCGAATTCCTGGCAACATTCGGAGCATCATATGCAAGCAAATCTTCAATAATTGCTACTTTTCCGTAATATTGATTTAGCTCAAGATAGGCAAAAGCCCTAAAAAAACGAGCTTCTGCTTTCATTCTGTTTTTAATAGCCTCATCCATGTTGCAAGTCTCCACTTTTTCCAGGAAATTATTTGCTATTCTGATTGATTCAAAAGTGTAATTCCCATATGGAGCAGCAGTACTTACCCCGTTTTGTTGTACAAATTCAAAATTACCTTCCCATGGTTTATGGCTATGGGCATTATCTGTACACATCTCATCCCAAATATCGAGGGCAGGCATATTGTAATAACATGCATTTAAGGCATACCATGCATCTTTATCTGTTTTCCAATAATTTTCTGCCGAGATCTCAGAAGGAGGAACAACCTCCAGGTCACAGGCATTAAATGTTCCTGTTACTAAAAGTATCGCGATAAAATATTTAAATGTAGTTTTCATATTATTATATCCAAGTTTAGTTAAAATGAAATATTTACTCCAAAAGCAAGCGATTTAATGCCTAAAGCCTGAACAACTCCTCCTGCAGTTTCCGGGTCAAAATCTTCAATCTTATCGTCGGCACGGAAAGTAAACAGATTCTCTCCTGTTACATAGAGTTTCATCGCGCTTAATCCCAGTTTTGAAAGGCTGCTTTGTGGTATACTATAACCAAATGTAAGCGTCTTGATTCTAAAATAATCAGCATCAAAAATGTGATAATCACTAAAAGAACGATTATAAGCGGTGTGCGGGCTACTGGCATCATAAAGTCTCGGATATATGGCATTAGGATTCGGATTCGCTTCGGTCCAACGTTTCAAATGGAATTTTCGCGGATTATCCTGCCCATGGAAGAATGGATGCATCTGATATACTTCAAATCCAACATCCGTTCCATTTACTCCTTGTCCAAAAGCACTAAGTTCAAAATTCTTATAACCAATACTCATGTTAAGTCCGTAAGTAAATTTGGGAACATCATTTCCTATTATAACACGGTCGGCATTGGTAATAGCCTCTCCATATTTCAGATCTCGTTGAGGTACGAATTTAACATCTCCAGCATTGGGTACTGTGCCTCCATAAGTATAGTAATGACCAGCATCAATATCGGCCTGAGTATATAGACCATCCGATTTAAAACCGTAAAATGATCCGATTGCTTCACCTTTACGAAGAATGTATTTACCCACACCATGCCCGCTTAAATTTTGAATGATGTCATCCGATGTTGCTAAATCAATAATTCGGTTTGAATTAGTTGATATATTTCCGCTAATCTGATAAGAAATTTCTCCAATCTTATTTTGATGTGTAAGAGCAAATTCAAAACCCTTATTCCGGACTTTGGCAATGTTTTGCGAAGGGGCCTTAGTGATACCTGTTTCAACAGGAACATTGTATGCCAATAGTATATCACTTGTATTTTTGATATAATAATCAACAGTTCCTCTTAATTTTCCATTAAATAAATCAAAGTCCACTCCTAAATCAGTCAGAGTAACTTTTTCCCAGCCAAGCTTTGGATTGGCAGGCTTTGATTCCTGTAATACTTTTACCGGAACATTATCGAAGGTGTAGGATAATTCACTTCCCCATGAATTTTTACTGCTGTAATTTGCGAAATAATCGTAATTTCCAACGTTATTTATATTCCCTAAACTACCATAAGATGCTCTGATTTTAAGATTGTCCAGCCAGTCTTTTTGTGAATCCATAAATCCTTCTTCACTAATCCTCCAACCTGCTGAGAAAGAGGGGAAATATCCCCATCTGTTATCTTTGTGAAATCGAGAAGAAGCATCAGCTCTAACATTTGCTTCAAACATGTAACGATCCAATAAAGTATAATTGAATCTGGCAAAGTAAGAAAGCATTTTATATTCGTACGAATTTGAACTGTTTTTGTAATTTGCTCCAGAGGCTGCCCCAGCAGACATGTCCGTAAAAGTATCTGCAGGGAAATTCTCTCTTGAGGCCCCAAGCATTTCATATTTATAATGTTCGTACGAGATACCAGCCAAGGTACTAAAACTATGTACCTGATTAGTCCATGAATAGTTGGCAGTCCCGGTATATGTTAGCCAAGAATCACTCTCCCAGCTCATACTCATAGAATTCAACGTATTTCCGGTTCCTTTTATCGTAGTACCAGGTTTTAGAAAACTGGGAACATCATCTACAAGTGCATTATAATTCTTACTCTTACTTTCCATCAGTTTATATACACCTTGCCCTGTAATTACCAAACCCTTTAATGGTTTCAGATCGAACGCAAGATCGTACATGGTGTTTTCTCTTTTGGATTGGTTCCAGTTATTTGTATCATATGCTCTAAGAGGATTTCCTCCTGCAAACGTTCCACTGGCTTCGTTTCCTGCATCAACCGACCCCCATTCGCCATTCGATTGTTTGGCAACAAAAGTACAAGGAACAATTAATACATTGTTCATTGATGGAGTTCCTCCGTTTATTTCGCGTGTTTTCTGTATATACTTTACACTGCTTCTCAATGTAAGCCAATCTGTTAAATCGGATGAAATATTTAGATTTAGGTTATAACGTTTATTATTTCTGTTCCTGAGGTTTTCGGTGTCATATACATACCCCAATCCGGTAAAGTACCTAAGTTTATTTGTTCCTCCTGTAAAATTGAAAGAATGTTGTGTGGTAATGGCATGATCGTCATATATTAAATCGATCCAATCTGTATTTGGATACAAATCAGGCTTTGATCCATCTTTAAACCATCCAATTTCTTCATTCGTAAATCCCTGGTTCTTACCCCCTGCCGGATTTGAATTATACTTTGCTTCATTGAATAATTCTGCATATTCCCACGAGGTGACTAATTCCGGCTTAAAGCTGGGCATTTTTGTTCCCACCATTCCGTTATAAGATACCTGTATTTGGCCTTCTTTTCCTTGTTTAGTAGTTACCAAAACAACTCCATATGCCGCACGCGAACCATATATGGCAGATGAAGCCGCGTCCTTAAGGAAAGAAATTGACTCAATACTGTTGGGATCAAGATTCGCAAAAAAATTGGCATCTGCCATTGCTCCATCAATCACGTAAAGCGGGGATGAAACTCCTAGATTTCCCCGACCACGGAAATTAATTGAAGGATCGCTACCCGGACGGGAAATAACCGTAACGCCTGGAACAGTTCCTTGAACAGAAGACAATACATTAGTTTGAACTCTGTCTTTTATTTCGTCCGCGCTTAAAGAGGCAACAGATCCGGTAAGGTTTACTTTCTTTTGGGTTCCGTAACCTACTACCACCACTTCTTCAAGGGCCTTGCTATCCTCTTTAAGAATTATTTCAACGATTGATTTTCCTGCAACACTAATTTCTTGGGAGTTGTATCCTATATAGGAAACAATAAGTTTGGCATTGTTATCTACATTAAGATCAAATCGCCCGTCAAGGTCAGTTATCACACCGTTTGATGTTCCCTTTTCAATTATATTAGCTCCAATAACAGGTTCACCTTTATTGTCTTTAACAATCCCGGATATCCTTTTCCCATTTTGATTTGGTTGTGATGTATTGACCTGTTTCTTAAAAAGAACAATATGAGTATCGTTTATTGAGTAACCAATATTTTCTTTCGCAAAAAGCTGATCCAGAATCTCTGTTACTGTTTTGTCTTTAACCGACACTGATACCCTGCGTGAAGAGTTGATTTGTTCTACATTATACGTAAAATAAAACGAACTTTTTTGTTCGATAAATGATAGCACTTCCTCAATAGTCGAGTTTTTGAGATCCATCGAAAACTTCATTGATTGCGAATAAGATACATTTGCAAAACCTTGTAAAGTTCCCATCAAGAGAAATACAATAAAGCATTTCATAATAAATAGACTTTTCTTGAGATTGTAGTTTTTTTTATACCCTACAATCCTTTTTTTTGTGATTAAATCCATACATTTGTAGTTGATTAGTTAATAAAATTTGATTATTCGAATTTTAATTTCAAGAGTAGAAGGTGCGCTAACACCTTCTACTTCTTTTTTTAGAGAATATATATCATAGGCGTTTGTAGTGTTAGAAGATTGTTATTTCGTTGTTTTTTATTTTATAATTAATATTTCTGGTTTCTTTTAACAGAATAAATATTTGATCAATCGTAACCGTGTTTTTAAAATGACAGGTAAAAACTTCCTTTTTCAACTTTTTATTTTCAATATTTATATGCACATTGAATTTACGTTCCAATTCGGCGCAAATTTCGTCAAGTCTTTTGTTTTGAAATGATAATTCTCCTGTTGTCCAGGATTTTACCAGATATACATCTGTTTTATTTACTAAACGCATTCCTTCTTTAGGCGTATATAAAATTTGTTGACCGGGAGAGAGAATTCTTTTATCTTTTAAATCAGCACTTTCTACTTCTACTTTCCCCTCGTCCAAAGTAACCTCGGCTTTTTCATTAGGGTAAGACCGGAAATTAAACTTGGTACCTAGCACTTTTACATTTAAAAAAGATCCTTTTACGATAAAAGGTGCTTTTTTATTGTGTGTCACTTCAAAAAAAGCTTCACCATGCAATTCAACATTTCTTTCATTCCCGGAAAACTCGGATGGATAAGTAAGTTTACTTTCCGCATTAAGAATCACTTTTGTCCCATCAGAAAGAGTGAGAGATACGTGCTGTCCTTTTGGAACTTCAATCAGATTAAAAGCTCTAACATCATCGTCTTGTATTTTATAAAAATACACTGAAACAAGAGAAATAACCAGTAATACTGCGGCATACCGCATTATTTTTAGGACATTGATCAGGTTTAATGTTTTTACATTCTCACTTTCTTTTGAAATTGAACCTAAAAATCGGTTATAGGCATTTTCAATCTCTTTTTTCTCTGAGAATCGAAGCTCGTTTCTTAAGCTCCATATTTTTTCCATCTCAAAAAGCCAGTTAGCATTTGCTTTATCTGCAGCAATCCAGTTATCTACAGCTTTTATATCCTCGGTAGTACAGTTATGCGTAAGAAACCGTATGAGTAATTCTTCGTCCATTCTTTTTAATCTTTATATAATGAAGACAACCGAAAAAAAAAAGTTACGTGGCTTAAAATGGACAAAAATGTAAAAAATGCTTTACAACATAAAAATAAGAAATAGAAAATCCTTTAAATCTTTACGCAAAAACAGTAAAGCCTGATGTATATGTCCTTCAACAGTACGAACAGAAATACCCATTATATCGGCTATCTCTTTACGGCTAACATCTTGGAAGTAATGTAATCGGAATGCTTGTGCACATTTAAGTGGAAGTTTATTTACAGATATTTCTATTATTTCGCGAAGCTCCTTATCCAGTACTTGTTTAAGCACTTCATTAGCATCTGAGTTTTCATTCAAAAAGTTTATACGAGATTCGGCGATGCGTATTTTGGCTTCATATTCGCTTGCTACAATTTGATGCTTCAAATAATTAAGACATCCATTTTGTAAGCACTTAAAAAGGAATGAATGAATGTTTTCCGGAGCTAACTCGTTTTTGTTCTCCCAATAATTTGTAAAGACTTCCTGAACTAAATCTTTTGCAATATCTTCTTCCACAAACCTGCAGGCTAAAGCCATCAATTTGGGATAAAAGGTTTCAAAGAAATATTTAAAAGCAATAGGATCGCCTTTTTTGATATTGTCTATATATCGATTTAATTCTTTCATTCAAGTTTATGCTAACTATAGAATACAAACTTAAGAATAATATTTATTAAGAGATGTCTAATATTAAATATTTTAGAATATTATGGATTGGATAAGATATTATTTTTTATTTACTCCTATAATTATTTATATGTAACAACCCATTTGAGTCGTATGACTCAGACGATTTATATATAAAGTGTTAATACCCTCCACAGGTATACATTTCCTCTTTTGGAGTACTAGCCGCCATCCGTTTCGTATCCCCAAAGATATATCTTTGAGAAACCATTCCTATATGTTTGAACCTTCAAACATATAGGAACGAAAACCGGCCCGGTAGCTTACTTCTTGTAAACTTCAATTCCGATGCAACGAAAACAGTGTCAGAAGCATCATACAATATATCCTTACGGTTCCGAACGAATCCGATATAAAAATGCTTTCGGGTTCAAAAGAAATGGCTAACTTTGCCACCTCTTATAAAACAAGAACCAACAGGCATATTACTGATAATAAACCAAAAAACAGACATGCGTACATTATTCACATTAATCCTTTGTATTTTTGTATACAGCGGCGCCGTGCAGGCTCAAAGCATGAGCGACGAACAAATCATCCAATACGTCCAGCAGGCACAGCTCAGCGGAAAGAGTCAGCAGCAAATGGCTACGGAGCTGGCGGCAAAGGGTGTCACGCCCGAACAGATGCAACGACTCAAGGATAAATATGAAAAGAGTCAGGCTTCAACCGCCACTAAGCAGAAAACAACGGGCACCAACCGTACACGCGAAAAACAGCCTCAGGAAAAAAAAACGGTTACCGGCCAGCTTACCAATGAAGTGTACGACGACCTTCAGTTTGCGATTACCGATAGTATGGTGCTGGACAGCATCGAGAAGAGCAAGCGTAAACCTAAAGTATTCGGACGGGATATTTTCAATAATAAAAACCTTACTTTCGAACCCAATGTAAATATTGCCACTCCAGCCAACTATCAGCTTGGTCCGGGCGATCAGGTAATCATCGATATCTGGGGAGCCTATCAAAACACTTATACAGAAACCATCTCGCCGGATGGCAATATCAATATATCCAATCTCGGACCGGTTTACCTGAACGGACTAACGGTTGCAGAAGCCAACTCCTATATACAGCAGAAGTTTCGAAGCATCTACTCCGGAGTTACAGACCAGTCCACATCCAGCATCAAGCTTACCCTGGGACAGATCAGAACCATACAGGTAAACATCATGGGCGAAGTAGCCGTACCCGGAACCTATGCCCTGTCATCGTTTGCCTCGGTATTCCATGCCCTTTATAATGCGGGTGGTGTAAGCGATATCGGTAGTTTACGCCATATCCAGGTAATGCGAGCAGGTAAGCTCAAAGCAGAACTGGATATCTACGACTACCTTATGAACGGTAAATTCAGCAACGATATACGGTTGATGGACGGCGATGTAATTATTGTTACACCGTACGATTGCATGGTAACTGTAACCGGCAATGTAAAACGACCGCTTATTTACGAAATGAAAAATACTGAAACTGTAGCCAACCTGCTAACCTATGCAGGCGGATTTACAGGCGATGCCTATACTAAAAGTATCCGGCTGATTCGTAAAAGCGGACGCGAGCGACAGATATTTAATGTGGAAACAGCCCAGTTTGCCAATTTCAGGGTAACCGACGGCGACTCCCTTTCTGTTAATCAAATACTCGACCGTTTCGAAAACCGTGTCGAAATCAAAGGAGCCGTATACCGCGAAGGCCTTTACCAGCTCAGCGACGAAGTAAACTCCGTAAAGAAGCTGATCAATAAAGCCGAAGGAGTAATGGGCGATGCCTTCCTGAACCGGGCCGAGATCACCCGTATGCATGAGGACCTTACGCTGGAGATTATTCCGGTGGACCTGAAGGGAATCCTTAAAGGAAGCACTGCGGATATTCCTTTGCAGAAAAACGATGTACTTTATATCCCCAGCATACATGACCTTAAAGAGGCGGGTGTACTCACCATTCATGGCGAGGTTGCACTCCCTGGAGTATATCCCTACGCCAAAAATGCAAACATCGAAGACATAATCGTGCAGGCTGGCGGATTGCTCGAATCGGCCTCAACCATACGTGTCGATGTGGCACGTCGTATCAAAGACCCTAAAAGTCAGCGGGTAGGATCCGAAGTAGGGGAGACCTTCAGCTTTTCTCTTAAGGACGGTTTTGTGGTTGACGGCACCCCCGGTTTCATCCTCGAACCCTTCGACGAAATCTACGTGCGCCGCAGTCCCGGTTATCAGGAACAATCCAACGTAAGCGTAATAGGGGAGGTTGTATTCGGTGGAACCCACGCCCTTTCTATAAAGAACGAACGTCTAAGCGACCTGGTACGTAAAGCCGGCGGACTCACCAAAGAGGCCTATCCGGCCGGAGCCCGTTTGATCCGTAAGATGAACGAAGAAGAGACAGCCCGTCTGGAACGTACTCTTAAGATGGCAAAGAAAAACGCTACGGAAAAAGACTCCATAAAAATCGAATCGCTGGAAACAGATACCAACTACCCGGTGGGAATCCAGCTGGAAAAAGCGCTTGCTAATCCCGGATCAGATTACGACCTGGTGCTTCGTGAAGGAGATAAGCTATTAGTGCCGCAATATATTAATACGGTAAAGATAAACGGTGAGGTTATGTACCCCAATACAGTGGTTTTCCAGAAGGGCAAAAAGCTTAAACACTATATCAATCAGGCCGGAGGATTTGGTCAGAAGGCCCGCAAGAGCAAAGTCTTTGTTGTCTATATGAACGGAACTGTTGCTGAGGTCTCGGGCAATTCAAGCAAAGCAATTCAGCCCGGATGCGAAATTGTAGTACCTGCCAAACCAGATAAGCGAGGCATGTCTACCGCCGAAGTTATTTCGCTGGGAACATCAATTGCTTCATTGGGAGCTATTATTGCCAGCATGATTACATTGTTCAAATAATAAAAGTATGGCCGAAATACAAAATAATAATAAGTTGTTATTGGACGAAGATTTTAATCTCGTAGATATTCTATATAAAGTATGGAAAGAGCGCTCACTTGTACTAAAAGTATGTGGTGTAGCTTTGGTTGTCGGTCTTGTAGTCGCTTTCAGTATTCCTAAAGAATATACTACTACAATTACAATGGCTGCAGAATCAGGAAGCAAATCCGGGGGAGGGGCTGCCGGTTTAGGAGCTCTTGCCAGTTTTGCCGGCATAAATCTATCCAGCTCATCCGGCAGCGATGCCCTGTCGCCCGAGCTTTATCCGGATATTGTTAAATCCACCCCCTTCCTTTTTGAGTTGCTTACGGTACCAGTTACAAAGCAGCACGATAGCAAAGCTGTAACATTATATGAATATATGCGTAACGACCAGCGTAAGGCATGGTGGACCCATCTGGCAACTGCTCCGGTAAAGGCGATAGGATTTACCGTATCCTTATTTGCAGACGATAATTCCAAGGAGAAGAAACCGGTATTTGACGTGACAAATCTGACCGAAAATCAAATTTCAGTCATGCAATCCATCAATAACCGGATTTCGCTCAATGTAAATAAGAAAAACGGACTGATAACTATCGGCGTTTCAATGCAGGATCCCCATATATCTTCGGCACTGGCAGATACTGTCGCTTCAAACCTCCGGAAATATATCGTTAATTACAGAACCAACAAAGCCAAAGAAGATTTGGCTTACACTGAGAAGTTGTACTTTGAAGCAAGAGACAGTTACTATGCTGCTCAAAAGAAATATGCCGATTTTGCCGATGCCAACAGAGACATTGTTTTGATAGGATTCCGTTCACGTATGGAACGTCTGCAAAATGAGACCTCCCTGGCTTTTACCGTCTACAACCAGCTTTCGCAGCAGTTGCAATTGGCCAAAGCTAAAGTTCAGGAGGTTACACCCGTATACACCGTAATACAGCCATCCAGCGTACCTTTAAAAGCATCCGAACCCAATAAACCTGTTATTCTGCTCGGATTTCTATTCCTTGCTTTTGTATGCAGTACCGGATGGATATTGTTGGGAAAGGATATCCTTAACAAGATAAAGAGCTTAAGATAGCCTAAAGCTTATAAATAAAAAACACCCCAAAAGATAATATATACTTTTGGGGTGTTTTTTTATTTACAGATCTCTTCTTCAGGAATCCTTATCAATCTTGAAATTTTTCAGGACACTTAACGGCTGCCAATCCAGTTCTTTCCGCGCCTTTTCGTTTGAGAAGGTCAGGGAATTCGTAATCTTATTGAAACTGTACGAATTGATAGGAGCACGCCTTCCTATAATATCTCCCATATACGAAACGATCTTTGTTAGTTTGTAAGGCAGCGAGATGGGCGTCGACTTGTTCAATTGCTTTGAAATAAGCCTTTCCAGATCCCTGAAGGTAGGCTGTTCGGAATCGCAAACATTGTACACGCCCCCTTTCTTTTCAAGCTTAGGAATAAGATAGGCAATATCTTGAACCATCAGCACGCTCTTTCGGGCCTGGCCACCCGAAATACTAAGGTATTTACCGGTTTTAATTCCCTTGATCATTCTTCCCAGATTGCCCGGGGGATTCGGACCCGCAATCAGCGATGGTCTTATTATGCTTAATGTAATATTATTTTTCTTACACCAATTATTCAGGAATTCTTCTGCTCTCATTTTACTTAAAGCATAAGGATCCCTTCCTCTTAAAGGATAATCTTCAGTAATAGCTTCTCCTTTGTCAACACCATACACAGCCACAGAACTCACAAAGATAAATGACGATGGAAGTCCTGATTTCTCCAGAGCCTTGCACAAGTTGACGGTTCCTTTGTAGTTAATGTCAAAAAATTGTTGTTTCTCTTCTTCAGATACTGGAATAAAATGAGCTTTACCTGCAGCATGCAATACTACATCAAAATGTTCATTTAATAAGGGAACAGTGTGAGCAAGATTAACTCTATAATCTTCATCTTCAGCCAATCCCATTGTCTTTACAACATACTGCTTTGAAATTAATGGCTTAATGTTTGAGCCAAGAAATCCAGAAGCTCCGGTAAACAATAGATTCTTTCTTAAATCACTCATTGCAAAAACTGTTTTAATTTTGGAAACAAACGATATATCGGATAGAAGGCACTAACTGCGATTCCGTTTTTCTTAAAAGCCCGGATGCACTCAATGTTTCCACGTTTAATATTTGTCAGATTCTTGCTTGTTGCACCTCCCAGCCGCATGCGCACGATCGGAACCGGCAGATAAGCAACCGAGATGTTTTCTTTTTCGATAAGACGAAGCATCAGCTCAAAATCGGCAGCCAGTTTAAAGTCCAGATCGAACAACCCGCTCCGGTCGTAAACCGCTTTTTTTACATAAAATGTAGGATGTGCCGGATGCCAGCCTTTCGAGAAAGAACGTTTTTCTCCCGATTTCCACTTCCGTACTATTTTATGGATATTATCTTTGGCTACATAATACAGATCGGCATACACGCAATCTAACGAGCTGTCTTCCTCAAACCTTTTCACCACCAGTTCGATTGCGTTGATATCGCAAAACAAATCGTCCGAATTTATCAACCCGATCACATCGCCGGTAGCCATGGCAAAGCCCTTGTTCATGGCATCATACAACCCTTTGTCACGTTCGCTTATCCAGTGCATTCTGCCGTTAAAGCTGGGTTCATATTCTTTTATTATATCGAGGGTCCCATCGGTGGAGGCCCCGTCAACAATTATATATTCTATATCCCTATATGTTTGCGTAAGTACAGATTCGATTGCGTTCCTGATAGTCGCACTGCTATTGTAGCAAACAGTAATGATTGAAAATTTCATTGCGGTAAGGTTCTATTTGACATTTTAAGAATGGAGGAAACTCTCACGATACAGACCAAGCGTTTGCTTATACATATTATCCCATGTAAATCGTTCCGAGTTTGCAAACCCATTTGTAACTATTTCCTCTCTTTTTATGGAGTCCGAAAGCACTTCCAAAGATTCAAGTATCGCTGCCGGAGTAAGCTCCTCCATCAATAAAGGAGAGTTTCCGATAACTTCGGGAATTGAGGAAGCCCTGTAGGCTATAACCGGACATCCGGCCTTTTGCGCCTCAATAACCGGGATGCCGAATCCCTCATAAGAAGACGGATATAATAATGAATGTGCTGCATTGTACAGCAAATTAAGGTCTTCATTTGTAATATGCGATAACCCTTTGTAACGGTGTGTTCCCAGCTTCTGAGTAAGGAACTGCTCTTCTTTTTCAGTAAGTTTGCCACCTACCACCACCAGATTCAGATCTGTACAGGCAATCGCCTCCACCGTCAGGTTGAAATTCTTATAGGGTTCCCTTGACCCTACAAACAGTACAAACGATCTGGCTTCAAAAGGCAGCAACCGCCTATCCGGATTTTCAATTACCCGGTATTGTCCGGATACACCGTTGTATATAACCCTGATCTTACTTTCGTCTACATCCGGCACGAACTTAAGAAGGTCTTTTTTCGTATTATCCGATATGCATATAATATAATCCGAGTTTCGGATCGCATTATACTTCTGAAAACAATGAAGCGATTTACGCCATCCTTTATAATAATATTCGTAGGTAAAATCGTGTACTGTAGTTATGTTAACCGCATCTTTACGGGGCGAAGTACGGTAATACGACGAATGGAAGATGTGTTTCCCGTTCATCTCATACTTCGGATTAAAATAACGCTTCAGCCTAACCAATCCCGATCCTTTTGGTAAAATATGTTCCTCATTCAGATCCAGCGAATTCCTGTTGATGTTGTGGTTGTCGTATTCGATAAACAGGGTGGAGATATCCTTTTCGCGAATCACCCTTTTAAGCAGCTCCTCCCAAACAACAGAGATTCCTCCCGACCTTTGCAGCGAGAAAATTATATTATCAAAAACGATATTCATATGATTTTAAATTTCTTCCGGGATATATACCTGATGGTGTGATACCCCACAATATAGCTTACAAAAAGTGCATAGAAAACCGACGAGAAGTCTCCCCTGCAGAAATCAAAAACAAAACAATATAAAATAAAGTACTTGAAGTCCAGTCCGTCTTTCCGCTTCTTAAGAATCAGGATAAAAAACGAACCCAGCACAAACATAACCAGAAACGGACCGAAATATCCAAAGTTAAGAAATGCCTCCGAAATAGGAGTATAGGCAAAACCCATGTAATCGCTTCCGAAAGTTTTTTCAACAAATTCGGCCCCCAGTGTAGCCGGTTTCCCAGGGTATATAGCTCTGGGAATCAACACCTGTACCGGAAGGAAGAAGTAGGTAGACCCGAAACGGAAATCCCAGTCATCCTTAATGATGTAACCTGTGGTCTGAATCGGATAGATAAACTCGTTGGATACCAAAACCACTTCAAACGCCTCACTTGAGGTAAGCGAACGAACGTTCTCGTCGCGGATAATGGTAACATAAAACGAACCGATAAACAATACCAGCAGCACAAATATATATTTCAGTTTAAGATTCGTCTTCTTCTGCGTCAGATAGTAGGCAAACAAAAAGAACAGGATTGTGCTTATCTCTCTTCGGTTGCCCAACGAAATCTGGAAGAAACAATACGTGACCACCAATGCCAGAAATGCCATCTTCTGCATCCTGCTGAGTGCGGGATACAGATAAATCAGGTAGTTTGTGGTAACGATGATAATAAACGTAATTACGATCCACGACTGCGATATTGCTTTTCCCAGCTCCGTGCGGCTGCTCATGTTGCTCAGACTGAAAACGGAGATGCCTGCAGAATGCATGTAATATACAGAGTAGGCGATCAGTAAGAACAAAAAAGCCAGAATAGTATCCGTACCCCTGGGAAGCCTGATCTCTTTAATCTTATTTTCCCATTTGGTGGGATAAAGCATGTTGATAACATTAAAACCCAGCAAGCCCGAACCATATAAGAAGGTGATGGAACTCATCTCATCCTTAAAAATAGATATAAGTCCGGCCAGCGAAGTGAGCGGTAAAAAAACCGCATACAAGGAATAGGTGCAGATAAAAAACACCCTGAAGTCCTGAAAGAACATACCCTTGTTAATCTTATTCAACCAAAGAATGCCTAACGCAGACTGCGAAATCAGGAACAAGAATGATATCAACAACGTATCCTCCTTAAATATCGCGTAAGACATAAGGAGACCGAAAACGATCAATATCAGGTATATATTTTTCATTTCACCACCGCACCGGTTAACAATCCCAGTAATTCAGCCGTATAATATCTGGTCTTACCCCGTTTAAACACCATTACAAAAGGAAGATACAAAGCAACCTTTATCAGTCTGTCCAGGTATCTGCCTGTAAGCTTGTGCTTCAAACACACCCTGGCATAGCCACATCTATAGGTAAACACCCGCCTTATCTCTCTCGACGATGCATGTCCGAAGATAACCTGCGGATGATAAAAAACAATCTTCGGATCGTAGAATAACCTTACACCCTCGTTCAGCATCCGGTAAACGATATCGAACCCCTCTTCGGCACCGTGAAACGCCCCGATACCCAGGCCCTCGTCATACATAAATCTTTTGATGCACGATGTCTCAAAGAACATGGTAGCCTCAATAAACTTATCTTCGAAAGACTGCAGCGACAAAGCCGAAGCGGTACCGGCAAACAACTTTACAGAATCCGTACCCGTCTCATCCACACACTTACCGCACACAATCTCGTATTCTTTCGTATCCAAAATAGCTAAAGCATAATCGATAGTCCCTTTGCAAAAAGTAGAATCATCGTCGGGAAAACAGATATATTCCCCCTCTGCATGCTCAATGCCGAAATTCTTGGCCTTCGAAAGACCTCTGAAGTCAACCTTGTAATGTCTGATGGAAAGCCCCTTATCCCTGTATTCCGTTACCATCCCGTCCAGAATATCCGAAAAATTCTGGTCAACGATAATAACTTCAAAATCAGCCCTGCTGTTTTCAGATACAGACTGCAAAAGCGCCTTTACCTCCTTCACCCTTCCAAGTGTAGGAATTACAATCGATAACTTCATCTTGTTTTCTTATATAGTTGATACATCCGTCTTTTCATACCCCAGGCAAATCTGCTGTAAATGATACGCCAGTAGAAAGGCAGCGCCGAATAGTCCACCTGGCTTACAATACGAAGTACCTCCTGTTTATTCTCTTTCGTAAAGAAATAGGGGATACATTGCCTTACACGGAACGAATCCAGGTACAACTTCAGCTCCCTGTTCTTTGTTTCGGCCGCCGCGTAATCCGCCAGACGCGAAAGGATATTCTGTTTTAAAGGCTTCAACCCCGTGTTACACGCCCTGTTTTCGGCATCCTGAATATAAAAGGCCAGCACCATGTTCAGGAAGGCAAACTCATAATTCAGATTCAGTCTTATCCACAGATCCATATCTTCGCCCATCACCAGATTTGTATCGAACATTCCGCACTCTACCAAGGCACTTTTCCGTACAATGGCAGACGATGTACAAAGCAATGTATGTTTAACAGCCTGCTTAAAATAACGATCTATTTTGTATGCCAGATCTTTCTCAAGCCCGAAATCCTCGTACTCTTTTACTCCGTTGGTTGTGCGGCACCAGGCCGAACCGAAAACGCTGCATTCCGGATACCGGGCAATCAAGCCGGCCATTTGTTCCAGGTAACTTTCGTCCCAGGCATCATCCCCGTCTATAAAAGCTACCAGATCATACGAAGCCTTCAGAATACCGTAATTCCGGGCGCTGGAAACACCTCCGTTCTCTTTGGTGAACACGCGTACCCTGGCATCATGTACAGTCTCCAGCACCTTTAAGCTTCCGTCTGTAGAGCCATCATTCACCACAATCACTTCAAAGTCTGTAAAAGTCTGACTCAATATAGACTCCATTGTTTTAAGAATGGACTTTTCTTTATTGTAAAGAGGCACAACAACCGAGAACATGGCTTATCTGTTTTTAATTTTAGTAAACCTGTACACAACCCCGTAATACAGGTAATGTTTAAGCAAGGTGAAATCCGTAAGGTTCTGAAGGTACAGCTCCTTATAAATAAGATACCCCGTCCTTAGTTTCTCATGCTTCTTCTTTTTGCTGGCAATCCCCCCCTGATGTACACGGTATACCCCCATATTTTCGTTCAGCAGATACCCTTTTCCGGTCTGCAGCAGATGGTAAAACAGATGTACGTCCCGTTGCAAGCTGTATTTCGAAATGATCGGTGCAATCCGGTCGTAACATTCCTTCCGTATCAGAGATGTCAGCGGATGAGTTACCCAAATCCTGAAAAACAGTTCCTTTGTAATAACCAAATCACCTGCAGGCGGATCTATTGATGCAATATAATCGTCATTCCAGCTCTTCAACTCCTGGTCAAAAATACTGAATCGGTGGCAACAAAACGCATATTGTCCGTTCTTTTCCATAAAATCCACCTGCTTCTGCAGCTTAAGCGGATCGGTCCAGTAATCATCCCCTTCACAAATAGCGATATATTTTCCTCTTGCCCTCGGAAACTGATACGTATTCCATATATCCACCTTTTTCGAGTACTGATTCTCCGTCTGCAGAATCGGGCGGATTATATCCCCGTACTTTTCTGCATACTCCCTCAAAACCACATCGGTGCCATCCGTAGAGGCATCGTCGTGAATCAGAATTTCAAATTTAAAGTTGGTCTGCTGCATCAGCATGCCGTCCAGACACTGCGCTATGTAATTCCTGTGATTGTATGTAATGCAATTAATGCTTACTAAAATTTGTTCTTCGTTCATCTTTTTGTTCAATACTCAAATTCAACAGAACTGTAAAGCATACTATTCGACACATACAAAGAGTCCACATTTATGCCTGTAGGTATACGTACAGTGAATATATTGTAAATCATCGGTTTTATTTTCATTCCTGACTTCTTGTGTTTCGTTGTTTAATTAGGCTAAACTATGTGCCAAAGGTTCGTCACTCCCATTTGGAGCAACCTTACCGGGTCTAAGATGTCGTTTCAATTAAAGTGCAAAGGTCTTACTTATTTCCCATCTTTCATAGGAAAAAGTGTCGTTTAAATCTAAATAAAGTCTCTTTCAAGAGTGGCTTTGTTTAGTTTCCATTGCTTTTACATGGATTTTGAAATATTTGCGCATGAAGATTACGTAGACCACACTAAGTATGGTTACTACACAGGCAAAATAAAGCCAGCGGAAATCCGTGAATATAAAATAGCCGGCTATTATCAGAGCCTGAATCGCTGCATAGATGGAAGAAACCAGAACATGGGGCATCTTCAGCTCATTTGCCATCAATTGATAGGCATGTTTACGGTGTGCTTCAAATATATTTTCTTTCAGCATAATCCTATGCACAATAGTAAGAATCGTATCGACTCCGTAAACGGTAAGTACAATCAGGTAACTGGGATCTTTGGTAACCAGAATCAGTTTACCCAGGGCAAACAAAATAATAAAGGCTATACCAACAGAACCTACATCTCCGGCAAAACATTTGGCATTCTTGCGGAAGTTAAAAAATATGAATACGGCCAGCGAAATCAGGACCGTACCCAGGTAAGCAGAGTCAATAAAGTTTACGATCTGCGTATTTATATATTCGAGAACCAAGATGATTACAAAGCTGTAAACCCCGGTAAGCCCATTAATTCCATCCATAAAATTATAGGCATTGATAATGCCCGTGCAGAAAATCAATCCGGCAAGGATATACCATAACGGAGTGCCCGAAAACAGTCCCCATTCCTGAAACATCAGCATCATAGCTGCAAAATGAAACACAAGGCGTATCTTGCTTGGGATAGGTCTGATGTCGTCCAGAAAGCTGATTCCTGCAATGAGAGTCAGTCCTGAAAAAAACCAGTGATAGGGTATATTGAACCAGATGCTATACAAAAGTACACCAAAGTAAAATACAACACCACCACCCAATAACGTTATACGCTCGTGGGAGCTACGCTTGTTCGGTTTGTCGATAATGTTAAGCCGGTCTGCTACTTTAAAGTAGGCGAGCTCCGAGAAAAACAATAAACCAAAAATCTTGTAAATTAAATTCCACTCCATGGTTAAAAATCAAATTAGCTTAGTTTAACTCTCTTTTGAAAAATGTAACAGTTGTTTAGATAAAATAAACATACTGTTTATCCTTAATAGATTAGATTTAGATAAATAAAGCTGCAAAGGTGCGACAATTTTTTTTGCCGACCTTATAAAAAGCCGGCAAAAAAGGATATTTTAGATAATTTATGAATTTAGAGTGATACTAACTGCTTGGCATCTAGCTTTTCAAATTCGGAATTCTGACTAATAAATTCTGGAACAATCTGTTTCATTATTGCCACAGTTTCCATCACTTTTCCTACGCGTGCCGTATCAGTAAGCCTGTCAATTTCAGGCTCTATCAACTGATAGTTATAGGTACGTACTTTGGCCACCCTTATTTTCTCGTGCGGGGTAGGGAGGGTGTTCTCTTCGTTGCTCAATAATTCCTCGTACAATTTTTCGCCGGGACGCAGACCTGTATAAGCAATCTGAATGTCCACATCCGGTTCGAAGCCAGCCAGTTCGATCATCCGTCGGGCCAGGTCGGCTATCTTAACAGGTTCACCCATTTCAAAAATGAAGATCTCGCCACCTTTTCCCATGGTACCCGCCTCCAGCACCAACCGGCACGCCTCGGGGATAGTCATAAAGTAACGGATGATATCCGGGTGCGTCACCGTGATGGGACCTCCCTTTTCAATCTGCTCGCGGAAGCGTGGAATCACCGAACCGTTGCTCCCCAGCACATTGCCAAAGCGAGTGGTGATAAATTTCGTAACACCCGGATGGGTGCCCTTCTTAATGGCCGTGGCCAAGCTCTGTACATATATTTCGGCCAGCCGTTTGCTGCAACCCATCACGTTGGTGGGATTCACGGCCTTGTCTGTCGATACCATCACAAACCGCTCCACGCCGTACTTCACGGCATGGTCTGCCATGTTTCGCGTACCCCGCACATTCACCCGTATGGCCTCGCAGGGATTGCTCTCCATCAAGGGCACATGCTTGTAGGCCGCCGCATGGAAAACCACCTGGGGTTTATACCGGTCGAATACTGCATCTATACGCGACTCGCTGCGTACATCGCCAATCACAGGACAAAACTTTAGTTCCGGAAACTTCTCCTCCAGTTCCAGTCGCAGGTTATGCATGGGCGTCTCGGCCGAGTCGAACAACACCAGTTTGCGGATGGGGAACTTGGCCAGCTGCCGGCATATCTCGCTCCCTATAGATCCCGCGGCACCAGATACCAGCACCACCTTGTTTTCCAGACTAACGGCAATCTCCTGCATGTTGATCTTAATCTCGTCTCGTCCCAGTAAATCCTCGATACGAACCGGGCGGATCGACCGTCTAACGCTGCCATCCACCAAATCTTCCATGGGAGGCATCACCAAAGTACGTAAATTAAGTTTTTCGCAATGGCGGATCAAACGGTTTTGTTCCTCTTTGGCCTCTTTGGGATTGGTAAATAAAATCCCGTCCAGGTTATTTCTTTTAATCAGGCTGGCAAGCCGTGTTTTATCTTCAACATAATACACCGGCAATCCACCGATGCTCATCTGTTTACCCTTCGAACCATAAATGATATATCCCATGGCCTTATACATACTAAGGTATGCCTGGGTGTTGAGGTATACAGACGAAATACTTTGCGGCGTAGTACCATAAATGAGCAAGTTCCGTTGCTGCTTATTGTTACTGGAAAGTATAAAATTATACAAGTTTATCAGAATCACCCGCATAGATAGCATCAAACCACCGGTAGCCAGCGAATCGATAAAAAAGCAGAGAATCCAGAACTTGATGGGCTTGGGAGCTCCGAAAAAGTAGATCAGGGTGATAAGCAAAACCGCTTTAACGAACGAAGACGATCCCAGCCGCCACAACTCCTGCAGCGTAGAGTGTCTTACCACACCTCTGTAGGGACGGAAAATCAGAAAAGCCACGATGCTTGCTACTCCAGAGAAAAATGCCATACGTACAAATACGCCTAAATCAACATAAATGCCGATGGCATACTGAAGTAAGATAATAGTAAATAATGATACGGTAACGGAGGTAACCAGATCGGCACCAAACACAATCCAACGGCTCAGGTATTTGAGCTGTGACAGATTATTAAGTCTTTCTTGAATAATTCTTCTCATTAAGTCTTATGTAAAGGGAAAACCAGCAAATTATACATACGGAATTAAATAGTTTCACCCGGCAAAGTTAGGACATTTCTTGCAACTAAAAAATAATTATTAGACAAATAATTATTTCAGCATACCATAATTTGATTACATAACCTCGGATTGATGGGAGTTTTCGGGGTATAAAACAAGAGGATATAAAAGCAAAATATCCGATTCTCACGAACCGGATATTTTTTCTTTAACCAAAACCTTAACTTAAATATAAGAGAAAGGTACCGTAGCACCGTGTCTTATATCTTATGCAAATATACGGTCCTTTTCCAAACCACCAAACTTATTTTACATGTTCTATAACATGCTATCGATTTCATTGCCGTTTCCTGTCGATGTCGCTATTGCATAATATTCAATATCGTAGCAATGGCCATCAACATGGTGGAGAAGAATGAAAACTTAGACCAGTTGATTTCAACAGGTTCCTTTACGTAAACGGTATCACCGGCGTAGAGAACCGGTAGTTCCTTTACCCGGTGCTTCGGGTTCATGTAATCTTTCAGCTGTATCTCCACCATGGACTGATCCGCCCGTACAATTACAATCTGTTTCCCCTTCTTGATATTCTTGATACCCCCCGCCATGCTCAGGGCCGAAAGCAGGTCCACCCCTTCAAATATCTGAAACTGTCCCGGTTTGTTTACATACCCCAACACATTCAGCATCTGGTTCTGAATCTTTCGGATGTAGATAGACACCACCGGATTCACTACATACTTTTCCACATTCTTTTGTACCGATGCGGTAAGCTCTTCGCTGCTCATACCCGCCGCCTTGATACTGCCGATACCCGGATACTGGATATACCCGTCGGGCAGAACCGTAATGCCGCTCAATGAAAACTCCGGATGCTCCATCACAACAATATCCAGCACATCCCCCCGGTTAATCACATAACACCCACTTTGTCCCTTTGCCCCGGGTGCAAGCAAAGACAGACACCAAACCATAACCACTACAACACACTTCACATTCATGACTCCCATTTATTATGTTAGAATCCAATCAAAGACTAATATACCGGCTGCTTCCTGTTTCCGGGAGCAGTCAGATAAGAGCGGATCTCTCTTTTCAGCATCGACCTGTACCCGGGGATATCCGGATAAAAGAACAACCGTCCTTCTTCCGCACTGTAATACCCCGGCAACGTGCCGAAAGCGATTTCAGGCACCGAAAGCAAATTCCGGTACAGCGACAACACAAATTTCCCGTCCATGTTGGTCTGGAACAGCTCCGCAAAATGAGCCACTACCTTCAGCTGATCCTCCGTATCCAGTTGGCCGAAGGCACTGCGCATGGCACGCAGCATACCCTGCTGGCGATGCCGGCGAGCTTCGTAAACCACTTCCAGTCCACGTATATCCAACCCTCTGGCATCTTGCCTGTCCAGAAACCGTATATATTCCCAGGCTCCTGATCCATCCAACCTCCCTTTGCCCGGTTTCAGCCCAAGCCCGTTGGCACAGGCCTCGTCCAGGTTACAGTCAACACCCCCCAGCCGGTCTATCATACTTATAAAGCCGGACCGGTCCTGTATCAGGAAATAATCAATCTTCTGTTTGAGGCAACCCTCCACCACACGTAGGGTAGGGCGGATATCCAGTGTGAAAAACAGATCCATCAGCCGGTAATCCTCCGCAAGGAAACGGGTACTGTGGGGAATATGGGTACACTGAATCCGGTTAAGCTCCGGATAGAAGGTAATCAACACATACACAGCCGGCAACCCTACATATAAAATGGAGAATTGCTGCAGCTCCCGGCCATCCTTCCCCGTAAAAACCGAGTCCGCATCCAACGCCACACCCTTGTCCGTCACCCCCTCCGGTAGCTCGGGCAACCGTACTGCGGCATTCCCATTCCCCCGAAAGGGAATTATATAAACCGAATCATTCAGCACCGTATGTTCCGCATCCACCCGAAAGAAGTCAGCACCCGATTTTAAGCCGCCCGCCCTGCGGATCAGCATCCCCAGGTCCGAACCCCGCTCTATGGAATACACAGCCGGACGGTTTACTGCACCACAGATGGCCACCCGTATGGGCACCCGTTCTGTCTCCTTTGCAAACAAAGGCAGCACCACCACGTATATCAAACCAGCCAGAGCCAGTATACCCAGCACCAGCCAAAAGACCATTTTCCTCCGGCGGAATTTATCGCCGGCAACCCCGTTGTCAGTCGGCTTCCGTTCCATCAGTTATCAATCAACCCATCCAATTCATTCACCTCCACAACATTCCCTGCCAGAATCTCCTGCTGAAGCCGCACTGCCCGGGCAACCGACTCCTTGTCGGCCGCATCAATCCGGTACCTGTCCGGCATCGGAATCCGTAACGAAATACCTGCAGGCACCCGGTTGGGATCCTTTATCACATCCCGGTTGGCCAGGTACACATACACCCAGAACACCTTATCCCCGTAGTACGAAAGAGACAGCAGGGTGAGTCGGGTTCCCGGTTCAACCACCACCGTATCCAGCCACTGAGGGGTAGCCCCGGACCCATCGGCCTCTGAAGCATTAACCTGTACGCGGGTTGTTGGATCCGAGGCACTATCAGCATCCAACGTACCGGCATCCAAAGATGTAACCGTTAGCAAAGCCGGCACAGGTGCCGGTACCTCCGGAATCTCCACCTCCTGCCGGGCGGTAAATCGCTTACCTGCCATAATATATCCCAGCCAGCCAGCAATCGCCAACGCCTGGATGGCAAGGAATAAATACATCCATTTCCTGAACCGTGATCTCCGGATCAGCGGCACCCGCACCGGCTGCACCTCCGGCACCAAAGCACCGGAAGCCGCAGCCTGTTCTCCATCGGGATAATAGCGGTACTTTTCGGCATGATACCCCGTATATTTGTTCAGCACATTCTCTTTCACCCCGTTGATTATGACCCCCAGCACCGGCAGGTTATGCGTCTGTAGCAACCCCTTCAGCTTATCCAGCGCCACCCGCGAGGTAATCTCCAGGCGCACCATCACGATAATACCGTCCATGTGTTCCATAATACCCACAACTTCGGGCACAAATAGCGCTGCGGGCGTGTCCACAATCACCACGTCGAACCGTTGGCGCACCTCCTGCAGAAATACACCCAATGCCGGATCATCGTACAACAAATCCCGGCGCTCCTTTACCGTACCCGCTGCCGTAAACCAAAGCGAAGGCACCTGCGTTTCCTGCAGTACCCCCTCCAGTCCACAGCCTCCGGCAATCAGATCACTCACCCCCCGGGCATCCCTCAGGTTCATCATGCCACTCAGCTTCAGAGCGAAAAAGTCCATATCCACCAGCAGCACCCGCAATTTCTTATGGGCCAGTGACCGGGCCAGCTCCAGACTCACCAGCGACTTGCCCTCCTGCCGTACCGAACTGCATACGGCCAGCACCTTTTTATCCTTATATTTTATGGACTGCCTCAGGTTCACCACCACACTGCTCAGGTCGCTCCAGCCCCCGTATCCGTCGGCATCAGGCTCCTTCAACCTGCCGCACTCAAAGGCATCCGGTTTCTTGTGCCCGAACGACCCCAGTACAGGCCACGTATAGAAACACTCAAAATCGCCCGTCACCATCAGCCGGTTATCCAGCATATCATACAAGAAAACCAACCCCGCGGCCACGGCCAGTCCGGCTATCAACCCCA
>Ga0209639_1000749_pt1 | contig 40675 bp, 26 predicted proteins | sample EPASupsiteHSE605_FD_187268 | JGI IMG/M metagenome (GOLD analysis project Ga0209639, IMG submission 187268) | Bioremediated contaminated groundwater from EPA Superfund site, New Mexico - Sample HSE6-05 (SPAdes) (version 2) | ecosystem: Environmental > Aquatic > Deep subsurface > Groundwater >... | reverse complement strand
TTTTGCTATATATTCTGGTAAAGATTGAACCCTTGATGAATTCTCAATCTCGAAAAAAATACAATTGAATTTTTTACCAAAAATATCATAAATTACATCATAATATTAAGATTACATCGTAAAATTAGTCTCTATATATATAAATTACTAAACAATTGCTTTGTTTATCCAAAATGGAAGAGAAAATAAAACTTTATCACGATATTAATAAGTATTTAGAACAAACTATTAATTTTAATGATTATTATAAAAAAGAACAAGTATTTTGTTATCCTGCTATTAGGGATATGCTCACAACAATTGCATTTCAAGAGAATGAGTTTTTTCCCACCCTTTATAGCTTACAATACAATGATAAAGATGAATTATTTGTTCAAATATCGGAAAAATATGAGAAAATATCACCATATGACTCATATTTTATTAAAGTGGTGTTAATCTCAATAAGAATCTTAAAATTTTTTGCTGACAATGGAATTATGTATCACGATTTTAAATTAGATAACATAATGAAGAAAGGAGATAGAATTGTGTTAATTGATTTCGATACGGCTACAGTATCTAGTTCTCATTCCTTAAGGCTCACTCCAGATGAAACTCTTGAAGGTTTTGATGGTGTTTATCACGATATTGGCGTGCTTATTAGGATTATTAGGAATTTCCAACTTCATGATCTGAAATCTATCAAGAGTCCTTCGAAGTTCACGCCCCAAGAGATTTTATTATTAATACAGAAATCTTTAATAGAAAAACATGGATGCCAGGATATGGTTGACAGTATTGAATCTGTGAAGATTGAGATTAATACTCGTGTTCTTGATTTCCTAAATAAAGAACTAAAATGTTTGGACATTAAACCCAACAGTTCATATTCTGATTATCGCTATATATCCATATTATATTTCATGATAAATCATTTAACTGGCTATGACCTAGAACAACAATTTCAAAAGATCCAAAATATGATTCAAAGTCCTGCCAATAGAATATTATCCAAAAAATATCGATTCGTATACAATAAAGATAGCCCCAAATGCGAATTCATATATATATGTTTTCGTAATATGGTTTGTTATCTGGAATGATAGGTTAATAAAATGCCTCAACGTTTTGCTATCAAAATTCTTTACGTTATTTGCCATTTTTTTCACAAAAGAGGAAATTATAAACGAGCCTTATGATTAAATGAGTACAAATGGTGAAAATTCCATTTCAATTGATATTGCCCTTGAAATGCAAGGAAATATGACGAATGTTAATGGATTCGTTACATTGCTTAAAAAAATGATTCCAAATTCTAGATGGGAAGTGGTTTATGAAGAGATTTTTAGAGGAATTGATATAAATGACCAACAATTTATTGAAAAAAGTGATGTTATTGCAATTATTATTGATATTAGATCCGGTAATATATCAAAAATCCTCAGATACATCTTTTTTGGTGTTGATACTGATAAAGATGGAATCCTTACTTTTGAAGAGATCCATTGTTATCTAAAAAAATTAATATTTGTAGTTTCTGATGAAGAACTAACCAAATTTCTCAGAGAAAAACCAATAGATCAACAGTTTGACTTTAACTTTTTTCATATGTGCATATGTGGACGATTGCCAAATGAAAACAACGAGGTGTATCATGTGAACAAAAAACAAAGTTCTTGTTGCCTTATTATGTAGTTTATTAATCCCAGTTTCCATTGATTCGTTTATCATATTGTTCACAAAGCCTTAATAGCATACAAATTGAAGATGAAAACACACCCAAGCTTTGAATTTCACTTGCTGATAGAAGAGTATCTACAGTGGAATTGCCAAGAAGAAAGTGTTTGACGAATTTTCCTATTCCATATATGTGTTTAACTTCAGCATTCACCAATACCCATAGAATACAAGGATCAAACTTGAGTTTCTTACATTGTTTTGTCATTAGTGTAACTAATGATATTGTTTCGATGACATAATAAAGTACAACGGAAACACCAGAGTTTGATTTGATGTTTCCAAGAAGATCAGATGCTCTTAAAAGATACTTTTTCCTGAGTTCAAATTCATCACTCCAACTTTCGACAAGAGCCCTAGATAAGGATTCTCTATTCGATTCGATTATTGTTTTAATGATTATAGATCTTTTCCAATATGTGCGATCAGAGAGATTAAATCTCTGGAAAGTAACGTGATTTGTTAGCTGGAAAAACAAGATACGAAGAATCTGTGATATATGAAGGGTATTTAGACCCAATTCACTGGTTTTGCTTGTGGCGAAATCCATTAATTGCATTGAAACTTGGTTATACACATCAAGATTCGTTAAAAAATGATAAGACTTTGACATTGACAATTGAAAAACACGATTCAAATCATTCCTAAGTAGAGCAATAGATATCTTATATAAAAGGTAACTCTGAACATTCTCTCTCATTGTTTTAACAGTAAGAAGGGCCGATGAAATTCTTTGATGTTGGGTTCTCAATGCCGATGTTTTGTCTGCCGCTTCCATTGCTCGAGTATGACGATTTTCTGTAACAACTGTGATCCTGTTTAATAAATCAGAAATTTTCCCAGAATTTTGAACAGAAAAAAACAATACAGCATCAGCTTGCAGAAGTGATTTTTCAGGCATGAAGTGAGGTGAAAGGAGGCGCATTTGATGTAGGAATTCCATTGCATTATTTGGCTCTAAAAATGATATAAATTCATTAAAAGATGGCAATAAAGCAATTATATCGCAAAAATACTCAGCGAAAGGATCCTTAACAGAGTTTTTTGGAGAAGATGATGGAGATATTGCAAACAATGATTGCGTCTTAATGAGTTTTGCAGCAGCAGTGATCTCTTTTTGTCTTTGTAAAACAATTCTAAAATGTTCTAAAGCCAGTTCATTTTCCTCTGGTACTTTGCCCAATCTTTGAATTGTACGATTAAAAGTATCAAGTATCTTTTGTTCTATATCACTTTCGGAAATCGGAAATGACAAAGCTGCTTCATGCAAAATACACAAATCTTTTCCAGTTATGACTAATTCTTTCGGGAAATTCGGATTAGTATTTAGTAATTCTTTTTCTGTCATCAAAACCGAATGAACTGAATCATTGTTTGTTAGTATATCCAAAAATCTGTTCAAGTCGATTGTTTTGAAAGATTCAAAAGTATCAAAAACAAGTTTCAAAGGATGGAAGAATTTTGATGGAAGTAAATCACAATATATGGCCCGAAAAACTGTTGATATATCTTTTGACGGTGACCATTCTGATGAACCAGGATGCCAAGGAATCAGTCCTAATACCGATGGATTATCTAAAGCTCGATTAACAAAAGATTCAAAAAACAACAAAATACATCTTCCATCTCCCCCATCAGGATGATTTCTAATATACTTAAACAATGATGATACACCAGAAGGCAATAACTCAAAACAACTTATCAGAGAATCAATGCACTGCGCTGCATGATCTATAATTTTTAACCAGTATTTATGAGTGGCAATCGTACCTTGGTCATTTTCGAATACAGTGTGTAAATCTCTGAGAGCACTAGAAGAGTGTAAAACAGAAACTATATGACTTAAAGCGCATTGAAGATATGAAAATGAGGCTCCATTAAATAAATATGCTGTTACAAAAGACGAAAGTGGCTCAAGATGACTCAAGATTGATGATGCAGAAATTAATGGCTCCTTTTTAACTCCAGTAATATCAGTGATCGCAGCCTTTTTTTCCATTTCAAATTGATATATAGCAAAATTCTTCATAGTTTCATATAAAAGAGAATCTTCTTCAACACACCAACCTTGCTGAAACAATGTTAAGAAAACACTAAAAGCAGCATAAATCTTCTTTTTTGGCTGATTCACGGAAAAATGATAAAAACACCTTGATAAAATGCTAGGGTTTGACCGAAGAAATGATATAAATGTCATATAGTGATTGAGAAGATTAGAATCAAAGAAAGAGGGGCAATACTCAAGAGCAGAGAATGACAAGCCCTGGAGAGTCTGGGACTTAATAATTTTACCGATATCCTCCGATTCATCTCCAACTATGCTCGATCTCACCAGAGATAGCAGCCTGAGTTCACAAACAACATCATTTGAAAAAGTCAACATATCATTAGTTAATTGCTCTTGCTTTGAGTGCTGAGACCCAAGTAACTGTTCAACTGTAAAAAGTTTCGTTTGGATTTGGGATAAACACTCAAGTTCAGATTCGCTCATGCTTTACTTCGAGTTTACGAAATAAAAAAATTCTCCATAACGACAAATCGAACCTTATGACTTTGGTATCAGTTATTTTATGCCATTTAAAGTCATCGACATTTGAAATAAAATACAACAAAAGTGCTATTTGTTTGAATGGGTAGCTCATACTCTGAACCGGTTTCTGTTCTTGCTACAGGTCAAACTGATTCTCCATTTGCTATAAGAAGATGTCCAGGATATGCTGACGGTACTTTTGTTAACCCTCCCGAGTATCAGACTATGCAAGATATGATGAAAGCGAGTTTCAAGAAGTTCCCCAATAATAATCTTTTGGGATATAGAGAAAATGTTAATGGTATTTTAGCTGATCATTTTAGCTTTTTAACTTATAGTGAATGTGAAGCAGTTGCAATGAGATTTGGATCTGGTCTCTTCCACATGGGATTATCAAATCAATCATTTGTTGGAGTATATGCCGAAAATCGTATGGAGTGGGGACATGCAATTAATACATCATGTTTATTTGGAATTGTTATTGTTTCATTGTATGATACTTTTGGGCCCGTTTCTCTTGGTTTGATCATTGGGCATTCTAAGATAGAAACTATATTAGTATCTTCGAAAAGCTCTGTTAAACTTTATTCGATTTTAAGAGAGAATAAGTTGAATGTTAAAAGAGTTATTTTGACTGATGATGCTGATTCAATTGATCATATTAATCGCTATAAGAGTATGGGATTAGAAGCCTATTCTTTTTCAGAAATATGTCAGATTGGTGATAATCACATGATTAGAGATTTGCCAATTATTTCTCCAGAAGATTTGCATTTTATTTGCTACTCCTCTGGAACCACAGGATCTCCAAAAGGTGTTAAGATTTCTCATCGTTCTCAGACAAATAATACCCTGAATTGTTTTTATGGATTAGATTTCCGTGAAGACGAAAGACACCTTTCATATCTCCCTCTTGCTCACGTTTTTGAAAGAATCGGGATTAGCATTACCAGTTTTGTTGGTGGTGCAATTGGATTTTTCAGTGGATCCATACCTCAACTCGTTAACGATATTCAAGTGTTGAAACCCACACATCTCTCCGCCGTTCCAAGAGTCATATCTCGTATATATGATAAAATTAAGTCTACTCTCGAAACATCAAGCATTATTAAACGGGGTATTTTTTGGGGAATGTGGTATTGGAAGAGGATGTGGATTAAGGAAGGTTCAAATTCTTCAATAGCCAATCTATTAGTATTTAACACACTTAAAACAATGTTGGGAGGGAATTTAAGACAGTTTATTGTTGGAGGTGCAGCCATGGATCCATGGGTTCATGAATTCATGCAAATTGCCACAGATGCACCAATGAGGGTTGGATATGGATTGACTGAAATAGGAGCAGGGAATATTTGTAATCCACTTGATATAAGAAGATCGAAACCAGGTACAGTTGGAGGGCCCATGTGCAATTGCGAAGTTAAACTCACTCCTGTTGATGGATTTGACGATCCTCTTGCTGGTGAGATATTAATTGGAGGTCAGTCATTATGTTCGGGCTATTTATATGATGAAGAGGAGACTAATAAACTTTTTGTTGACTCAACCAGGCAGTGGATTCATACAGGAGATATTGGTAAATGGGATGAAGATGGATATTTAATGATTGTTGATAGATTAAGATCAATATTCAAATTGGCTCAAGGAGAATATGTAGCCGCAGAATTACTCACAGAAATATATCAAAATGCTTCAATCATTGAGCAAATATTTATTTATGGAGATAGTACAAGGAATTTCTTAGTGGCAATTGTTGTTCCAAAGAAAACCGAAGTTGAAAAGTTTTACAATAAATCAAACATATCCGATCTGGAATTCCAAGAACATTGTAAAAGTGGCGACCTAATAATCGAAACAAAGAGGCAAATCGATCAGGTATTTACCAATAAAAAGTTGATGGGATTTGAGAGAATTCAAAAAGTGGCAATTGAGAGTGAACCTTGGACAATCGCAAATGATCTGATGACACCAACATTCAAACTCAAAAGGAAGAAATTATCCGATAAATATAGAGAAACAATTCACAATCTCTATATTGAATGAGGTTTTTTAAACGTTTATATAACGAACAAATTTCAATACTTTTTAATCAGTATATTGAAAATTAGATATTATATTCAAAGTGCTCTGTGAATCAATTGCTTTTTGGTAGATCGGATCCTCAAAATCCGCGAAATAATTTCGTTAAATTCTGAGAAGCTTTTCTGAGTGAAACGACCTTTTTCAATTGTTTGACTTTTGTTCGAACATTTAAATCGTTGAATGATAGAAGCCATTACAGAAAGCGGATTAGAGATGAGAATTCCCAAGGTTGTTGGGAAGTATATTTTGGAGAGAGAAATTGGAAAAGGCGCATCATCAGTTGTTTTTGAAGCTCGACATAAGTTAACAAACGTGGTTTATGCTTGTAAAGCTGTATCAAGAGAATTCATAAATGCTAATGATACACTAATGCATTTAGAGCAAGAATTGAGAATTCATATGACCCTGAAGCATCCCCACATTTGCAAAATTGAAGACGTAATTTACCAACCATCATGCATTTTTGTTTTTATGGAGTATTGTGCTAATGGAGATATGTTCCAATGGCTGAATAAGATGCCACTGGATATTAATTTACGTTTTGTGGCACAGATTATTTCTGCGATTTCTTATCTCCACGAAAGGGGAATTGCTCACCAAGATATAAAACCCGAGAATATTCTTATTGATCAAAATTGGGATATAAAAATTGCAGATTTTGGAAATTGTGATTCCACAAAGAATTGCCAAAAACTATCATTTTATGGAACTGTGGATTATGCTCCACCAGAAGTATTTCAACAAACTATTTTTGATAAAAAAGCCATTGATATATGGCAGATTGGTATCCTTTTCTTTGAAATGTTCACTGGATACCTTCCATGGGGTACTGATAAATCTGTTTTGCCTGACCAAATAACCGGTGGATTGATATCTATTCCACCTGATGTTCCATTTGTTGTGCAAAAACTCATTAAATCATGTGCAGTGGTAAATCCAAAAGAGAGAGCAACTATTGAAGAAGTTAAAAGGATAGAAGAAAACAAAAAGAAAATTAAAAAGGCAATAGTGTCATCTGGTAGGCAAATTTGCTGGAAATCCACCCTTAATTTAAGGAAAGATTCAATGAAAGAATTTGGAATTCCTGTCGCAAAATCATTTAGAGCAGAAAATGGTGTATTTGTTTATTAAATTGTTAGCTTGTTTATTATCATTTTTCTTTCAATACTCCACAGATCTTGATGGAGTTTTTTTTCAAATTCATAAGGAGAAGTTGTTTATGAAACTGGGTTTGATAACACTTATGCACTATTATTATTAATACTGTGGTTCTTAACAATTTTAAAAAAAAATTCTTGAATATGTAAATAATAACTATTAAACTCACTTAATTATTAAAAAAACATATATTGCTTGGAAAACTAAAGGTTTTTATGAATCTCAACTACAGGAAGAGCTTGTCTGGTATTAATTACTGTTTGCATATCAATGGTGTACACCAGGGTACTTTCAGTTGGCCCAATTTCACATACACATTGCCCCATTGGATTAGAAACAAATGAACAACCATGTGTACTAAACCGTGATTTGGAATCATTTGAAGCTGAAACATTCACAAGCCATGATTGTGAATCTAGAGCTCTTGCACAGCCAAGTGTTTTCCAGTGTAGAGGGCCAGTTGATGTGTGAAATGCAGAAGGATATATCAAAACATTGCAATTCTCTTTGACTGAGTAATCAATAGCGATCTCAGCAAATCTCAAATCGAAACACACTGCAATTCCAATCCTAAACCCTTTTGCATCGAAAGCAAACAATTGATCGCCAGGAGTAAACAGATCTCCCTCATTCACTGTAATTTTCCCGGGAATTGAAGCCCTATAAAGACGTTGCTTTCGGTAAATTCCAATCAATTTTCCATCAGGATCAATAACCTGACAAGTATTATACAACTTTTCTCCACATAGTTCTGGCATCGTACCACCAACAATCCAAACTTTGTGTTCTTTAGCTAATCCTTGCAAAAATTCAGTGGTTGGACCAGGAATTTCTTCAGCAGCGGCTCTTAATTCACCCAAAACAAAATCATGAACAAACATTTCAGGCAAAACAATTAATTCAGCTCCCTGGCCAACCAAATCTTTCATCATCCTCCGAACAGTCTCGTAATTCGCTGATTTATCATGTATGGGAGCAAACTGGGCAACTCCAACTGTAAGAGACATAAACTGACTTTACAAAAAGTGCAAATGTAAATATATCGGGTTTTATTGTTGGGATATTTTTTATGAATCATTCTATTAATAGCTTAGTATCTGTGAATGTGTTTTCCATGTCTCCTTTTTTGTCCAAACATGTGAATCATGTTTATCAGTGCAGCTTCTTTCGTTTTTTCGGTTCTGTTTATGAAGGGGCTCCTTCTCATAATTTATGTTTTTCCAAGTCTTCATTTAATAGATTTCTATCTCGCCCAATTGGAATAGAGCAGCTTATGCAGTATGCGAGCATTGTTGCTGAGAGATATACTTTTACATCGTTATCCACATCTTACCAATCTCAGTTTATCGACTGTGTTTTTAGAGATTGTATTTCTCCTGCGAGAGGTGGAGCTATTTATATCGATTCGGCTTCAGTTAACCCTGTAATTATGAGATGTGGCTTTGATCATTGCTGTTCAACTGTAAATATTCATTCTGCAGGAGCCATTTCCATTTATGCTTCCAATTATGTGAGTTTCTCTAATCTTTGCTTCCTTAATTGCAGTTGCGCAAGTGATCCCCCTACATATCAAGTTTCCCCTCATGGGGGTGGGGTTAAAAGGTTATGGGTCAATTTTACAACCACTCTTAATGCAGGAAATAACGAGTATAAATCAAACTGGGGACCAATGAGTGGTGGATCAGAACTTTTGTTGTCATGTGATAATAACATATCAAATCTTTACTCAATCAGCCAATATGGAGGTGGAATGGTTTTTGCAACAAGCAATGGCAATAATGATATTGTTTATCGTAGTCAATTAAAAGATAGCCTTGGTCTTGGGTTTATATCATTCTATTCTATTTCAACATCAAAGCTCCTTACTTCTTGCAACTTTATCAACAACTCATCTCACAGTAACTATTGGATCTATTATTTATCAGGTTCTTTTACAGTATCATTCAAAGAATGCGTGTTTGTTTACAACAAGAACTGTAAGATATCTGAATCTGGTCCTCAGCCTCTTTTCTCAAAATGCTTCATAAGTTCAGATCTCTCAATCGGAAATCGAGTGGGATCATTTGATCCTGAATGCAATTTTGATGCTCAGATTGGTGATGCATTTTCTCTATTTACTGTGAAAACGGAACTTTGCTGGGAGAGGGGTTTTATACAATTGGGATATCAAGGAACATTACGTCCCCAAATTAGTATCAAGTCCTACTACATGGTCCTATTTTCTCCATTTTTCATGTTTGCTTAAGGGCCGATAATTTTGTAAACCAACTGACCAGTATAATAAAAGTGACATTTACAATGTTTTCTATTTTAATATGTTTCGCTCTCTCTATATACGAACCCTTAAATCTTGATGACGAAACTTTCGAGTGGCAACTCAAAAATGTACCTATTGCTTTTGTTATGGCTAATAGACCAGACATTTCGTTTTGTCAGGAGAGTTATCCCAAATTTAGAGCAGCAGCTGAAGTTATGAAAGACAGATGTCCATTTGTTGTTATTGATCAAGATGCCACACCTAAATTAAGGGCTAAATTTGGAATATTTGCTTATCCATCCTTTTTCATTTTCCGTTATGGTAGGTTAACAGCTGAGTTTACTGATGCCAGAGAAGCCCCAAATATGCTTGCATATGTAGAACGTGCTCTTGGTCCAGATATTATCACTCTTGAATCTGCAAGAGATGTTCATGATTTTCTAGAAGCTTATCATACATCAGTTATATTAGCCGGAGAAGATTTAGAATCAGAACATTTAGAAGTTTATAAAGAAGTAGCTAAAGAATTGAGAGATATTTTACCTTTTGCTATTGCAAAAGATGCAGATTCAATACAACAACTTGGACTTGAGGAGCTTCCTTCATTAAGACTTCATAGATCACAAGATCGTACAATCATTGATTACCCACTTGCTTACACAATTATTAAGGAAAGCTTGAGACAATGGATTATTGATAATTTCACCCCAAGATATAGGGCAAGGGATTCTGTAGTATTTCGCGATCTTTCAAGAGATAACAGATATACTGTGTTAGCATTTGTTGATTCATCGAGAAAGAATTCTTTGGATTCGATGCACAGTGTAATGAGCAGTTTAGTAGACACATTCCATGATAATTTTACCTATATATATTCTGATATTTATGATATGGGAAGCATTGTTCTTGGGCTTGGTTTTTCTGGAGCAAAGGAGCCATGTTATGCTATTTGTCAACTTAGCACAGGTGAAGTAACAGAGAAATATTTATTCCCAGAGCGTAGAGACCCAACACCAGAGAATGTTGCCAAATGGGTTAATAATTTCATGAATGGATCAATAAAAATGAAGATTAGATCTGAGCCTGCTGTTGAAAAACAATCAGGATCTCTTATGAAACTTGTTGGAAATCAGTTTAGAGATGTTGTTAGAGACAAAGAGAGGGATGTAATTACCCTTCTTCTTGTTGGTGATCAAGCTAAGAGAGACAAAGCAATGGCATTAATGAAAGAAGTTGCAGATGAATTTCAGAGACAAAGGGTAACCTCTGTTACCTTTTGGTATATTAACCTTGATTTAAATGATATGCCAGGCATGAAACGTCCAGAAATTGAAGAACCTGCTATCATTATTTGGCCCGCTGGCGCTGAAAAGCAACCTATGATGATACCTACTAACATTGAAACAATCCAACTAATCAATGCGGTTTTAACACAATCCCAAACAAAGCCTAAATTCAAAATACCACAGAAATACAACAATGATGAAGGATCACTCGAACTCTAAACATTAAACCAAGATCTACATTTTAATCGTTGATGAATCTAGTTTTGGAACACATTAAGTGTTTCTTCGATGCTACTGGATCCAATATCATGAATGCAACAAACTTTTTTGTTGCAGCAGAGCAAGATTGTGAATTTTTGAAAATTTATTTTGAGATCCTCTCTATTGAAACCAATCCACATATCAGACTGTTTATTTCTCAAATAATATTTCGATTTATGAGGAACTATGATTTTTCTGACCAAGAAAAGCTGGAAAATCAAATGTTAGTGATAAAATCCATTAAAAATGAGGCTGAATTTATTGTGCAGAAGATTCTCATTGATTCTTTACATTTCACAATCCCTAATGATGGAGATTTTTCTATTTTATTCACTATTAGTAGAGAATTTATTGAGTTGGGAGTGAATATTCCATTGATTTTATACTTCTGGAATAGCATTTTGCCATATTTGGATAATGATGTATCTTTAGATTTATTAAACTTATTTCTTTCGTTTGGAGAAGATATTTTCAACAGTGAAGATGTACAGCAAAGAATCGAGCTTTTTACATTGCTTCAAATGATGATATCAGAACCCATTCTTAATGATGTGTTAGAGAACATTGAATGGATCCCATCAATATTAATGAAATCTATAAAATCCATCATTAAAGAACAGAGGAACCATGATGAAATTCGAATCTCTCTTGATCTCGGTTTGATGTGTTGTACAAAATTAGTATCTTTTCAGTCATTTTTTGAGGATTTTGTTAATTTATCTATAGAAGTACTTTATTGTGACCAAATTGAGTTGTCATCAAGGATAATGATTACTGATATAATAGTTTCTCTTTTTCAAGATGAAGATGAGTCCATATGTTCCGTTTTCCATGACGTTTTTCATGGTATGATGAATCTTTCTTTGCAAGTTTGCTCACAATGTCGTGAAGCCCTTGACTATCAATTTATTTCCGGTTTTATTACTGAAATAAGCAATCAGTCTTTGATTTCTCAGGAATTTGAGTTTGTTTTTTCTTCAATATTGGAATATATACAATCAGAATCTCTTGAATGCATTCAAGTTGCAATGTCTGCATTGGGTTCTCTTATTGTTGGATCTCCTTCAGAAGCGGCAGAATATGAAAATGTAATTATGGATATTATCAAAGATTCTTTTAATAGTGATGATGAGATCATTGTGCAATGTGGTGCTGAAGTTTTAGATAGTTTTGTGGAAGTTCTTCCTGAGAATTGTTCTCCTTATGTTGATGAATTATCCCCTGTTTTACTGAATCATCTTCAATCATTACATGTTTGCACAGCTACATCGAGGTTCTATGAAAAATGCACATACCCTCCCAAGAATGTATCTGAAATCCTAAGTAATCTCCTAACATTTCTTCTGCATACATCAAATACGTCTTCCATATTAGAAATAATCTTAAGTTTATTACAAAAAATCACAGAGGTTTCAGATGAGTTTTATGATGGGCTGTCCCCAATTCTAATTGAATGTTTACAAAGCGATTCAATTACAAGATCATATGCTATTAAATGCTATGGTCTCCTTGCCAAACTTTCACCGATTTCAACAGAAAGGGACTTAAGCTATTTGTTGACAGAAATTATTAATAGTTATTCTGATTCTGATTTTGAGATTAATTCTGCATGCTGTTATTGTTTATGCGATCTAATAAATATTTTGCCAAATGCATTATCACCATACGTCATAGAACTAGCTGAATTTTTATTGAAAGTTTTTCAAACAACTAATAGTTCATGTTTAGAAGAAGAAGAAGATTCACCTGATGAAGATAATGATAATAAATTTATTTTGAAACTTCAAATGCAAGCCATAGCTTTAAGTGCATTATCTGCATTTTGTGCATGTTTGCCTGAGCCAATGAAGCAATTTTTTGATGAGATTTTTAATATGATTCACCCATTATTAACAAGTATCCATCCATCGATATCATATGCTGCACTGGATGGTATTTTAGATTTAGCTCGTGGTTTTCATTCAATGGGTTTAGATGGAGGATCCATTCTTAATTGTTTGATCCTTTCAGGTGGGTCATGTGATGATTTACAGTATTCAATGCAGACATGGAATGCAATATTGATAACAATTAAACTATTTGGGTATCAACCTGTTTCTAATCATTCAAAGATTTTATTCTCAACAATTTATTCTCAACTTCCCATTAAAAAAAAGGTGAAAAGCATCGAAAAGCAGAATTTTGGACCAATTATTGATGTATTATGTGAAACTATAATGATTCTCAAAGAAGAATCTGTGAGCTACCTTAAAGATTTCACAAATTACTTTTCTAATCTTCTTCTATCCAGGGAAAATATTTCTCGGATGAGATCAGCTCTTGTATTATTAACAATTAATAAGCATTGTTTTAGAATTGAAAACATACACGAAAAATCCAAAGAACTTGCTATTAAAGGGTTAGAATCGAAACAGGTTACATCACAGCTTTACTCTTTGAAGATTTTAAATATATTGATTCATGAATTGCCTGATATTCTTAATGATATTTCCTCTTCCCTATATGAGTATGCTCACAAAATATCACACAGCGATGATCCTGCATTATCTCAGCAAGCCATATGCTTATTCTGGTTCACAATCATATCATACCAACTTGAAGTTAATGAATCAATTATTTCCGAATCATTATTACTGTGTCAACCAGAAACTGATTCAGAACACATACACAATGTTATCCAAATCGCTCATTATTGCCATACCAACTATCCTTCAATTTTTTCTTCTCATATCTTGCGAATAGGATCCACTATTCTTGCCTCAGAGGATTATGTTTTTCGAGATTCATCACCAGAATTGTTACAATTTATAGCTGACTATTTGTTATCAGAAAATGAACATGAAATTCAAAAAGTTTTATGTTACGATCAAAGAAGATTCAATCTTCTGAAAATTAATTTAAATAAATTTAAATAGATTATTTAATCGGTCCGGCCGTTAATTTCTTTAATTATTAGATATTAATCCAGATCATCCATCTTATAAAAAAAGAAAACACTTTATTCACCAACTCCATCTCTCTTCTCTTTTATTCTTCCGTAAAAAATCAGAAGAATTATGAATCTGTGAGATGGATTTTTCTCCAAAAGTCGGCTCTTCATTAAGCTCTTCTGTGAATTCTATATTATATGGATTTGGAAGAGGGCTGTTTGAAATAGCTTTGGGCTGTTCTGCAATAATTGTTATCTCCTCATCCTCTGAATAGTCAGGATAGTCCTTAATTGACTTATACATCTCCTGGAAAGCCAAACTACACAGCGAATTCCCTTCAAGAACCTTAAATTTCAAATCATCAATCCGAAGTGATTCTCTGTACAGCTCTTTTATGTAACTTCTTCCGGATCTTCCCGAAGAATTCTTTCTCGGCTTCTGTTTTATCGGTTTGCATACAAATCCAACCTTAATTACATCATTCTTCCTAATCGCATTAGCGGCAATCGTAAGCTCGGGGCTTAACAAAAATCCCCTGAAAAAGAGCTGTATTTCATCTTTCTTAGGAGTACACATATCCAGCATCCTAATCAAATCTCCAACCGTGTCTAAACACTTTATAAAGACAGGTAAAACGGTCCCTGAGGGCCACTGGATAATAACTCTAATATATGACTGTGTTTCCGGCTGGTTAATCTGCATTTTAATAATTCAACGTGTTTCGAATAGTAAATCAAAAAGTGGGATTATTCTTAGAGAATTATTGTCAAATATTTCACTTTTTGAATATTGAAAATAATGTTTTGAAATTATCCCTTGTATGTTTTATTTACCCTTTATCGTGATGGGATTTCAGAAGATTACGAATAGCTTCTGTTTTAGTTGTTTCAATTGGGGATTTACCCTCTGAGTTTTTTATGTTGATATTTGCTCCCTTGGATAGGAGGTATTCAACAATATGAATATGTCCTATAATGGATGCTATATAAATTGGAGTGCTATCTTTATATTGTTTCTGGTTTATGTCAGCACCATGATCTATTAGATATTTAACCATTTCAAGGTTTCCTTTACTGCATGCCCAGGCGAGAGGTGTATCTTTAATAGAATAGAATATTGATGTGTATTAGATAAATTGATATCGGCTCCAGCACTACAAAGAAAAGTAAATGAATCAATACAATTACCTATAACAGCATGAATAATCGGAGTACTTAGAGAAGATAATGAATAACATCACTATCACGAGCATTAATATCAGTTCCATTTAGCAACAATTTCAAAAGGATTGATATCTTGCCTGTTTCTGCTGCTTTCCAGATTGTTATATCAGAATCACTAGGGTTTATGTTCTTGATTAGGTTTCTAATAAATTCTTGATCTTTTAATTTGAGTTGATCGATTTCTTTTTGGAGAACACTGTTTTGGTTTAATAATTCATCAATTTGTTTTGATTTTGCTTGGAGAACACTGTTTTGGTTTAATAATTCATCAATTTGTTTTGTTTGATCCTGGAGATTTGAGAATATCTTATCAAAATTCGATTTATAATATTGGAAAGCATTAACAAAAATGTTATTTGGTGAATCTATAAATAAGTTCTGCATGATCTCTAAAAAATCTTCTTCACTTCTAAATGCTTCAGTTTTGATGATGGACAGAAAAGGGATCATTAATTTCGATTTTGATAATAAACCAGAGGCTACAATCTTAAAATCATCAGGATTCATGCTATTTGGCAAAGAATATAAAAGCTCTAGAATAAAATTGGAATTCATTGAAAAAAATCCTTCGGTTCTGATAAAAGCAGAAAAAGAGCCAATAATAGTATCTTTGAATATGGAAAATGAGAAATCATCTTCAGTTTGGTTACTAAGAATTGAATCAATAATGAATTTGGGACTATTGTCATTACTAAAATGCTCCAATATATCACACTGCCATTTGTTACATAAAACTGCGACCTCAAACATTAATTTAGAAGTAGGATATGCTATTTGTTGGTGCATTACATTGAGGAATTCAACGAATGCCTCATCGGAACAATTGTCGTTGATACAGATTTCCAAACAGTTTTCATACATTTCATCAAAGACTCTAGAATTGCTTCTCATCATATTGGTATTAACATAATAAGGCTTTCCATTTCGAAAAATAACGCCTTGCCTTATTGCGTTCATAATCACTTGCCTAATTGCAATAAAAGCACCATCATTGCAATTCCAATCTTTAAAAACGTTTATTATCGTTTTAATTAATGTTCTGTCATTCTCTATCCTTCCATCTTGTAAAAAATTCACAATTGAATTAAACAAATCCTCTGTTGATCCTAAATGCTCTTTGATAACATATTGATATTCCGGAGAGCCTTTATTAAACATCCAAAGTCGGCTTTCTGGTATTCGAAAAACCTTTTCCTTAAATACAATTACTTTATTCTCCATTTGAAAGGTCAAAAAAATGACAAATCAGGTTCTTTGAAAAGTGATTCTCTTGGGAGTTGATTAATAAGAGTTGACCACATTGGAGAGATGGAAACACTCTTAATTGAAGAAACTAAAATCAATTTCCTTTTGGTAGCTCCGAGAGCAAGTACAAGGGAAAGTGGATCATGATCTATTAGAATTATATTAATATATCTATTATATCTCATGGATTGTGGGGATTTAATAGCGATATTTTTAGCATACTGAGCGAATTCACCGTTATTTGTGTATGAATGATGTATCTCTTTGATTTTAGGAATATTTGGTTTTGATGTTATTATTACTGTTGAAGGATATACCATTGATGATAATAGAGCAATTTTAAAACCTATTTCTTGGTTCAAAGTGTTAATAAAAACAATTGGAGATTTGTAAGAAAGTATTTTGGAAATCATACTCTGATTGCTGTATTTTAACAGAAAGCTAGTTGGATCAAATAATATTGGGGCGTCTTCGGTAAATCTTTCTGAGCCAAAAATAAGTCTTGAGTAATCTATAATTTTGGGATCGCAATCATATGCTTCAATTAAACTAACGCAAGAAAATGGGTAGAATGATTCCAAGAATGAGAATAGATTATTTTTCTCTGCAGTGCTCCTATCCCCAAATAGAATAAGTTGGGTACATTGGCTGATAATAGGCAAAACTTGCAGAATGTGTGTATTAGAAGAATTAAACACAAAACATACATCGAAGTGAAGATTTGTTACTACTATACTATGTCTCATTGAATTAGCAATGATTATCTGATATGATTCAATTGAAGCCAGTACCTCGCTACTACTCATTCCTCCAAAGCATTGATCTTCACAGTACTTATGATAACATTCTTTAATTTTCTCTGATGGGATGCAGGCAAGAATTGGAAAATTTTGTATTTTTTGAATGATTTGTTCTATTACTTCATAGTATTGTGCAATTATTAGTATTCTTTTTCGATCATTAATCAAGTTATCCAATAACTTTAGAAATAATCTATACTTTCCCGTTCCTGGAGGAGAATTTATTAAACAATATTCGCTTGATAGTAAACACATACCATATGCTTCATTTTGCTTATTATTCAAAGTTGGTATGATAGGGAAAATTCCAGTTTCAAAATGTGGAGGCTCCTTTTTTATTAGTATGGATTTTAGTTTTTGATTTGATGAATAATTCAGTAAATCATGAAGAGAAGAATTCTTCATTTTGTATATTTTCCCAAAATTAAGGAAATCTAATGAAACCACATCGCCTACTGAGAAAGAAAGCTCTTTTGTTTTGAGGATAACCTTTTTGCTGGAAATACTTTGAATAAAGCCAAAACTAAGTATTGGCAATGTTCCATTTTTGGTAATAATAACTCTACTTTGAGAATCAAAATTGCTCTTGAAAATCGATTGAGGATCATTAATATCAAATGAAACAATGAAATAATCATGTTTGCTTTCGATCTCCGAAACAGGAATACTGTTCAAACATACACCTTGGTTCTTCCGATATTCAATAGGTGTTGTAATTAGTTTGAGGCAAGATTTCATTGAATTTGATGCCTCTTCTGCAATTTCTTGGTAATAATCGTTATAAAACTGGTATTCAGAAGAAACTTCAAACCTATCAGACTCGGTTTTTGTGAACCTTTCATATAGTTGGCATTCTGTTTTCATCATGCAATATTCACATTCTTCACTAAAAAAAGATGGAATTTTGGATTTTTCACATATAGAATAAGCAATACAATTACGATTATACAACATTTGTGTAATATCATCTCTCCGAGGTTTTAATACAAACCTTGTGTCTGTTTCATAATACATCAGGTAGGAATAATCTGATGCGATTTGGGGATAAAAATCTTTTAAAAGTACATTATGGCACGAGGCACTTAAAACATGGCTATTTTCAACTTTGGATTGAGATAGAGTTTTTCGGTAAATATCAAATGACAAAAGCTCTTCATCTTCATCTTTGACAATTAGATCAACCTTTGAAACAATTCCGTGTTTGAATGACCTTATAACATTGGTATTCCATGCTTTATCAAGATAAGAAACAGGAAACATTCGAGTTTGATAAAAAGTTGATTCATCAATGTTGGTTAGAGATAAAGGAGGTGACAAATGATGCTGCTTAACTAATAGAAGAAGACGATTGTTAACTTGACTTCTAATTGAAGAATCTGTTTCTCCTAATAGTGCTATTTCAATTGAATGATGTGACATTGTTTCATTGATTATTGCCTTAATATCTCTTTTACAATTGCTCTTGATATATCTAACAATGCTTTCTTTACATATCAATGAGCATATATAAGATGAAGAAAGGCCAGGACGTGCTATCATTTCTCTTAAGAAACCTTGCCTTAAGCAGGGATGAGAAAAAGATAGGGTACTTGATTTGATTAAAAAATGGGGATATAGAACTATTGTGCCTTCTCTATCAGATATTACACCATATAATTTACTTTTAAAATATGGTTCAAGAGTAAAAATGGAATATCTGGCAGATAAATAAACAATTGTCCCAATTTTCATTGGAAGATCTGTCCATTTTGCTTCCAATCTGGTAAAATAGTGTTTTGACAAAGGCCCAATAGCAGTTCTAATTATTTTTGAAGATAATCCGAACTCTGGCTCTAATTCAATGATATCAATTATATAATGAATACTGGTTTGCAATCTTGATGAATCAACTTTAATTATAGGAGTATGTTCCGCTTCAACATCTACACATTTTTTTTCATAGATCGTTAAACACTCTTTTATCATAAAATAAATGTTAAATTCTTTTAGTTAATATGGTTAAAATATGGAATCATGTCTGAATGATCTTGAATATAGCCCATTATCCTTGCAGACACCAGTTTCTTCATTTCATCATCATTTAAAGAAGTTTCAAGAACAGCAACACAAACTCTATCATCAATATGAATTCCATTTAGGATATCTTCTCTAATAATTGATAATACTGTGGTTCGATGTTCATCACATAACCTTAAAAACTGGTTATTTAATAGCTTTTCAATCTCTTTGACATTTCCTTGTTCCTTGGATAATTTGAAAGCATTGATAATATCGTTTGAGTCATTATAATCTTCAGACATGAATAGATCTATTTCGCCAAATGAGCATAATGTCCTTCCGGAAACCCGATTCTCAATAATTGGATAATACCTACCGAAAAATTGTTTGGCATTGGGTACTGTTTTTAAATATACAGCAATTACATTCCCAAGAAATCTATTTCCCATTAATGTCTCTGCATAACTTCGTATTGATAAATGTCTGTCATATGAAATAATTGGGAAGATTGATATCAACAAAGATTTATCTGCACAATAAAGCATATCTATAATGTGAGCTGATAAAAACTGATCTTTCGTTAATAAATAAATATTTTTAACAACAAAAGAAAAGTCTCTTTTGATGAATGATACAATTAACTCGTCAATACAAGTCATGCTAATTGGAAAATATTGCGAAGCAAGGCCTAAAATATCCTCGTTCATTATTATTTTCTGCTCGAAGAGTGCAGATGCAGCAATATCTAAACCCCATACACCCAAACAAATGTGATTGTCAATAATCGATTGTATTACACTTTTGTCGAATTGAGTTGTGTGGTCGTTAAGAATTTCTGTGCTTATCTGTTTTTTCCAATTATCTAATGAAGAGCTATCCCATATAGAATACAAGGTATTTGCTATAGATTCAGTTCCTCCATTCAATAGCATTAATTCAATAAATGTATTCTTTTTGTCAAATAAAAGACTAAGAATTGCCCTGTTTGTTATATTATCCGTACACTTTTCTCTAAAATATGAAAAAGCTCGCACAAATCGCTTCCTGGTGTCAATACCTTTTTTAGTAATTACAATACAACTTAATAAAGAAAAAAACAAATTCCTAATATTAGAACCACAAAAAGAATCAATACACTGATTGCAGTGCTGAATGAGCAAATCAAAAATCTTCTCTTGGTTCATACTCTGATGAAGTATCGAAAAAGTCTCTGAGCACCGCTTTAACTTTTCGATATCATCATTTTCTATAATTTTACTAGATTTGTATTCTTCAATTAGATTTTGATTAGAAATACGAAGAATGCTAGAATCAGGAGACCAAAACATACTGAAAAAGTGACAGTTCCACTTTTCACATTATCTCTTCTTATGGAGGAGACAAAATAAAAGGTGACAGTCTCATGACGATCAATAAAGTTTTCAATTCTAGAAAAGCGACGATAACTTGTCTCATATTGATAGTAAGAAGAAAAGCAGATATTGCACATATCATTCTGAGATACTTATTGTTAATAGTTTTGGAATTTAATATGATTTTTGATGAATAAGCCTAATTTTGTTTAGTATTTAGAGTTTCTCGATCAAGATTCGATATTTTGCGAAATTGCTCGAAATACATAATTCCAAACTATTGACATCTCTTGGAACAATTATTCTATTAATGATTAACGTATGAGATCAATAATCTAATCCTTGAGCTATTTTGGGGCATTTAATTCAATTATATTCATTAAATGTGCCCAAATATTTATCGAAAGCTCAACCAAAAACCAGGAAACATGATTTTTCTGAAGAATATCACATTTCAAATCTTTAATTATACCCGAGTGTTACAAAGAACACTCCTCACAATCAACCTTTATGTGCAAGCTATTAATCTAAGAGATTTGAATGCATCCTCTCATACCCTGCTATACCTGATCCATAATTAAAAAACATGACAATATCCACTGTTTCCCTGACCTACCACTGCAAACTAGACACATATTGTCACTTCTTAACCTCAGCAATACAAAAATTCTACCCTTTGTTAAAGTTATGAAAGAAATCCTTACATTACTGAAGTTTTAGATATATTTGTAACTTTTTTTGATTAGTATCAGAAATGCAGATTATTTTTGAATCAAATTTTTATTATGTTCCTTTATCATTCAGTATTGAAACAAATTCTTGAAAAAAGCTGTTTGTGCTTGATGTTTAACTTATATTTATACAAAATGTATGAAAAGAAACTACAATTATCTTCAATTATTAATAATATTTATTCTCGAATTACTCAAGATTACCAAGCCTGCCAGTATACCTCCTCCAAATATCATGCTTTAGCAATGTTCGTTTTTTTCAATTATTCTCTTTTTCTTTCATGTTTAAATATACAATTTGGTTTCGGATCCTTTAAAATCATTACAAATCCTTTTTTTGAGATTCGAAATAAATTATTTGATTTGTTGAATATTTACCATATATTCTCGAAAAAAGAACTCAAAAATACTACAAAACTTAACCAAATTACTAAGCAAAATATTAATACCTTTATTATAACTACTATTTTGAACATAATTATTGGATTATTATTTATAACTATTGTTTTTTTCAAAAATCTAGGTGATACAAAGCAATATTTAGATGTTATAAACACAATAGACAGATTTTTTAAAAAAATCATAAACACCTCGATTGTGCCTCTATTGTGTTTGAATGATAATGAGATTATTTTCAATGTTGGTTTTGGGTGTGAAAGTGAAAGTATTGGTCAAGGAAGGTCTTATTCTCAAAAGAATATCAATATTTCAAATTGTTTCTTCTCAAGATCTTCATCATACTCGGGAAGTGGTGGTGTAATATATGTTTCTGGTGGTTCTTACTCAATGAATATCAATAACTCAATGTTCTATAACTGTGTTTGTTCTAATATTGGTGGAGCAATATACTTCTCATCTCATAATTCATCTCTCAGTATGATATGTGCTAATAGATGCTCTTGTGACGTTTATTCTTCATGTCATTTTGCTTATCTTATTGCTTCTCAGGTGAATCAAGTGGAGTTTATATCAGTATCAAATTGCTCTCATGTTACATCTGGCATTTCTCCATTTGCCTTATACACAGGTAATCAGCGAGTTGATAACACAAACAGTTCAATGAACAATGCTATTCAGATTTCTGGTATATGGATCTCTTCTCCATCCTCATTCATAAGCTCACACTGCACTTTCTCAAACAACAAGGTAACTGGTTACAGTTGCATATACTTCTCTTCTACATCAGGAATTATGTCAAATGCTAACATTGTTCATAACAACAGTCCATCTAATTATGGAATTGTACATGTTGATGGAGCAGGATCAAGAAAGATGATTTATTGCATATTCCAGAATAACCAAAACCGTCTATTCTATGTATTGGGAGGTTCTCTTGAAGTGTCTCATTCTTTCATATATCATTCAACAGCATCATTCTCGATATCAACTTCGGTATCAACATCAAATAATAATTCAATGATCAGTATAATCACATATCAATTGCCATTCTTCAATTCATATTATTGTAGTACTGATTCCCCAGATAGAACGCCAGATGAATCTCCAACACCAAATAGAACTCTCGATGAAACTCCAATGAGTACTCTTGAAAGAACTCTAATAAATACACCAAATGAAACACCATACAGCACCCCTGAAGAATCTCCAATAAGATCACTTCAAGAAACAATCAGGGGAACAAATGAATTAACAATGAGAATAACATATGAGAGAACAATTGATCAAACAATCAGAGAAACAATAATCAATACTCAAAATGAATCTCCAATGAAAACTCTGGAACATTCTCCAATCAAAACTATTGATCAAACAATAAGAGAGACATTAGGTAAAACTGTTGAACAAACAATTAGAGAAAGTCAAAAAGAGACCATCCCAAGAACATATGTTGAAATAATATGCACTAATCAAATGGGTAAGAAGAGAGAGATCAGTGTCATATTCTCGTTAACTTTCTTATATTCTGCCATAATTCTAATGATATAATGAGTAAATGGTCAATTATTGTTTTTTCAATGTGGTTGAATGCTATTGAGATTATTAGGTGGGTGTGAAAATGATAGTAAATAAAACACTTCTCTCTGTTTCTTCTCAAGATATTCTACATAAAATGGATATGGTGCTTTGATTTTTTGTTGTTCTTACTGTTTGAATATCCATTTTCTCAATGATATTTTCATGGTTCGGGTCTCAGAATGATATGTGTTATTCTTTTTTCAGTATTTATCACCATTCTTTTCGACAAATTTCTCAACGGGAGATTTTTTGACATTGGGAATGTTATGAATTAAACAATTAGAGAGTACTTTCTGAAAAACAGATTATGAAAATAACAATTTATGATCCATCACCTCCTAATTCACAAAAATTTGTTTTTTGTAAGTTCTATAAAATCTTATTACCGAATCCTGTCAATGAGAGCAAAATATTAAAACATTATTCCGTTTTCTTTTATTATGACTGGGCTAAAACACATTAGCCTTGAGTATCGAAAGAGATTATTAATCACAAAAAATTGGAGTAATCAGAAATCCCAAGTTTTGATCCAAAAGGGGAGTGTTTATACTGCTTTTTCTTAGACTCTGGTGTTTTTATATCACTATACGTAATTCCCGTATTTTTGTAATACGAGTCCGCTTTTCCCATCAAATAATCAATACTATTATGAAGTTTCGTTATTTTTTCCTCTGATGCTTCAAACTTGCTACTACTATCTTTCTTTGGAGTGGCTAATTGACTAATACTCATGTAAGAATCTCCAGAATCCCTTTTAGGGCGAGAGGGAGGAGGGGTCATCATTCGTTTATAATTACCTGTTTATGAATCTAGTCTTCAAAAGACCAAAAATTCTCAAAACTCATTTCAATACATGTAAAAATTATTAGTTATGAAAATTCTAAAAGTTACAAAAATTGCATTGAAAAGTGTGCTCTAGAATTTGCCTTCAGTTTACCTGTTTATGTATCTAATCTTTACGTTTCAATCGACCAAACATTCTGACAACTCATTTCTATGAATCCTAAAACTGATAGCAGGAATACCGTAGATCAGTGTGGGTACAGGATAAGTGTGTTGACAGGGAGGTGCATTAGGATTGAGCACAGTCTGGAGGGTAAATTTAATGATTCATGCACTGTTTCATTTATTAATAGGCAAGTTGAGAATCCAGAGTTCACTGTTACTCATGATGTATTAACTCTGATAATCAATACAGAGTTTTTAGAAGTCAGAGTAGCTGATATTAATGCCATTCCATCGAGAGAGAATGTTAAGATTAAGTCTCGATCTGGGTTTTTCAATTGGTCATACGGAGATAGCCCATCCAGAAATCTTCTTGGTAGCTATCGCACTTTGGATTGTGTTACAAGCTCATGTCCTCTCAGTTTGGGTTTGATATCTCGGGATGGGTTTTCTGTGTTTGATGATTCGAAAACTCCAATAATTATTTCGGATTTGGTGTATGAGAAGAATACATCTGAGTTTGATACATACTTTTTTGGCTACGGAAACGATTACTTGAATTGCATTAAAGATTACTTGAAAATCAGTGGCCGCCCTCCACTATTGCCACGCTACACATTTGGCTTATGGTGGTCCAGGTATAGCGTGTATACATCTCAGGATATGATAAATATTGTAGAAGCTTTCAAAGAACATGATGTACCATTATCCGTGTATGTTATTGATATGGATTGGCATGTTACAAAAACAGGAAATGCTAGCAGAGGGTGGACTGGATACTCGTGGAATAAAGATCTTGTTCCAGATCCAGCAGGATTACTAGAGTACATGCATAAGAATAATGCTGCTGTAACACTCAATCTCCATCCAGCGGATGGAGTCTGGCCCCATGAAGATCAATATGACGAAATGGCAAAAGCAATGGGAATAACACCTCCAAATCATGTGCCGTTCAACTGCGAGGATCCAAAGTTTATGGAGAACTACTTTAAGGTTTTACATCATCCTTTAGAGACAATGGGTGTTGATTTTTGGTGGATTGATTGGCAACAAGGAACTGGAAACAAAATTGATCCATTAATAGCTTTGAATCATTCTCATTTCCATGATAATGCGAGATCTCAAGAAAAAAGACCTTTAGTTTTAAGTAGATGGTGTGGATTGGGAGGTCAGAGGTATCCTATTGGATTTAGTGGTGATACATTTGTTGATTGGGAGTCTCTAAGTTTCCAACCTTATTTCACATCAACAGCAAGTAATGTTGGGTTTTGTTATTGGTCGCATGATATTGGAGGACATCATGGTGGTTTTGAAAATGCAGAGTTGTACACAAGATGGATTCAATATGGTCTATTATCTCCTTTCCTTAGGATGCATTGCAATATAAATCCATTCCATGAGCGCCTTCCTTGGGGATATGATAAAGAAACTGAGTTCAATACATTGAATGCCTTAAAGTTTAGGAATAAGATGATCCCATATTTGTATTCTGTTTATCATAAGTATTCCGATGAATTAGTTCCAGCAATACAACCAATGTATTATAAGTCTCCAAATGAAGAAGAAGCATATAACTGTCCCACTCAATACTATTTTGGAGATGATCTTATTGCAGCTCCATTTGTTCAACCCATTGACAAAGATATTGGATTATCTGAAGAATGTGTATGGTTGCCCAAAGGTCTTTGGATTGATTATCAATCTGGCAGAGAATATTCTTCAGGGTGGCATACAATATTTGGAGGGCTATCAAGCATTCCAATGTTCATGAGATGTGGATCAATTTTTGTAACCAGTAACGAAGCTTGCAGTGTTTCAATTCCATCTTCAATATCGATTGAAGTGTTTCCTTTTGGTCAAAGCACATTCGATTTATATGAAGATGATGGTGTTTCCCAGAAATACGTATCAGGAGAGTATCACATAAGCAAGATTGAGTCCAATTTCTGTGAAAATTGCTTTGGAATTCATGTTTCAAGCATTGGAAATCCATCATTAATTCCTTCTAATCGAAATTACCAAATAATCTTTAGGAATGCAGTTGACACACCAAGGATAATTACCAAGAATTGCACAATATCTTCCCACAAGTATAATGGCTCAGATTATATAGTGGAGGTTGTATCGCAAGGCTTCCCATTCGAAGTTTCAATTGAGGCAGATCAATGTGTAGCAATTCACAAAACGATTAATATTGAAAAAGAAATATTCACCCTCATCAAACATATGAATTTGGGAACCTGGGATAAGAGTAGATCATTCAGTCTTTTGAAAGAGTCAAAATTTGATCCATATATTGCTGCAAACTTAGGCATGATCTCACAAAAAGCAAGATTTGCTATTATCAAATTGATATGTGATTGCGGATTCTTCAGAATTCCATCAACTACAGGTTCAAACTCATTTATTATGTGGAATTCATCAGAAACTCAACTCTTCAGGTATACACTCAAAAAGTACTCACCAAAATCTGAAATAAAGATAACAACCAGTTCTGGTGTTGTTCCAAAGAGTATGGTATATAATATCAATGAATTTAAGCCCAAGAATCATCATTCAATCGACCTCGTTCTTGAAAAGCATGATTTACTCATCCAATTTGCTGATATAATGACATATCAGTATGATTTCTCATCATAAACGCAAATTTTCTTGACGATTTTTTTAAATGAATTTTAGCATTACATCACTGAGCGCAAAAAATGTAATGACTGTTTCACCAATTTTGGTTAATCAAAAGCATCTCAATATTTTTCGCATGTTTTTATCATGTACAGCATCTATCAACATTTTTTCGTGGGGAAAGTTATCAGTATCCCAGTCTTATTTTGTGAATTCACTAGATAGCTGTATTAAAATAAGTAATAGTTACGAAGGGTTTAGTTTACAATTGAATAGACTCGGCTCTTTTGCTAAAGATGTTAGAATTCAATATACATTGTTTGCTAATATGACAAACTTAGCTATATATGATACAAGCTCATATTCTGTTGATTTATATCGGAATATATTTGTCAATATTTATTCATCTGGCAATGGTGGATCCATATTTAAGGAAAAAGGAAGAATTTATATATATTCATGCTGCTTTGAGCGTTGCAGATGCGCAAACTCCGCTACTGGTTGTGTGTTTTACTTAAACGACCTCAGTATTACCAGTATTGTTTTTACCACAGTGTTTCAGTGTTGGTCAAGCTCATCCTGTGGTACATGTACAGCACGCATTGTTAGCTCACAGACAACCCTGAAAAGTATTAATAGCACATCAAACAAAAACTCCCAATATACTTGTGTTATAGAACCAACAACATGTTTGAATGCCGAGTTCTCTCATTGCCATTATCTGAACGGATACTCAACAGGAATTTGCCATCCATTAGTCGCTTCATATACCATGTCATATATTAACATTATTAAGAATACTGGAACAGTTGCATTTTTTGCTTTCTATCAATCATCAATCAGATTAGAGAATTGCTTTATATTTCAAAATTCATATCCCACTCTGCACTGTTATATTGCTGGGACATTCGTCACATGTTTTGGGGATGTGTCATTTTCGGGAATAACATATAGATCGTCCATTAGCACGTACAACATGACATTCGATTTCCCTAATAACTGTAACATTGTTTTCTCTATTCCTCCAACTCTATCCATGTTTAACCGAGTCAGGTCCTTGTTTTTTGTCCTGAGTGTCATTTTTTGCTCATTTTAATAAAAAGCATCTTTTAAATGATAAAAGGTTCAAAGAATACGAGTAAAAAAGGTCAAGACAAAAAGACACAGGGAAAAAGTCAAAAAATGGCTGAAGATGAGAATGAAATTGGATATGATGATGGAATTGGAAAAGGGAGTTATGAACCACCAGCCATTGATGAAAATTCACAAAATAATAGTAATATAAATGAATATAATGAATCATTGGGGGAAATTAAAGAGACTCTAAATTCTAATGAATATAACGACAAAAACCATTACGGAACCAGTATAATAGCTAAAAATGTTGAAAAAAAACTGTTTAAATTGCTTAGTGAGAAAGAAAACCTGAGGACTTATAACCATTCTCTTTATGGGATGATACAGCACCAGGATAAGAGGATTAATCATCTTTTAGGTGACGTGAAAGAATGTATTTCAGAAATAGAGTCAAGTATTGGTGAACAAATCAATGGTATTAATGATAAATTAAGATTCGATGATAGATTGATAAAATATGATCATGAAATAAACGAATTGTATGAAAATTCGAAGAACTATGCGGAATATTATCAAAATATGGCATATGATTTGCTACATGAGAAGAGCATCAATTCTCTTGCTTCAAATATCGGTAAAAGGGTCGAAGAATATCAAATTGCGCATAAGGAACTGACTTCTATTATTCAGAAACAAAGAGAGAAAAGAAATAAAGATATCATTGGTCAATTGAAAATAATACTTGAAACCTATAAGTAAAAGAAAAGTTTACTAGAATATTATAAGATCGTCCGTAGAATGGCTTTGAGATTGCTCTTTTTGAAGCTTATTTGATAACTCCTCTTGCTCTTTCATATGCTGTGCTTCCAGAGCTTCCAATTCGCTTTTTTGTGAATTTAGCAGCGACCTATATTCAGGATCATCCCTAACATCAGAGTCAGACTCGTTCAAATCCTCAAAAACCGAAAGTGGCTCAAAAGGACTATTTGTTACAGTATGACTTTGGGTTTTCTTATTTATTTGCTGCTGTATCATTTGCTTCAGCTCAATACTGTCCTCTTGTGTTAAATTGCATGTATTTACTAATTCACCAACAACATCATCAATGTTGTCTTTTTCGGTATCAAAATCAAAATCAACTCGAATATCCTCTCCATCTTGATGAATCGTTAAATGAATCTGAACATTGTGGATCTTTGCCTGAGACATTATGACAATAAAATTCGGACAGAGTCATTGAAATTTATTCTCGCTCTATATTAACAACAGCATTCCTAGCAAACTCATTTCCTTTCATCTCTGGCTCACCATTACCGCCAATTTTGATTCCAACTAATGCGTGATCATCTATTCTGTTGTATTGTATAGTTGGTTTTCCCGCTTCAACATATATACCACATTGTCCATTCTTTTGCAACACATTCTCCTGAACAAGTCCTGTTGAGAACTGCTGAAATGCGATAGCAAATGAACCGCAATTAACCATCTGACTGTGTGATATAACCAGCTTGCCTGATGTAATTATTGCTGACTGAGTTTCATCATGTAATGAACAAGAATCAATTGACACACTTGAACCATTTGACATGTGGATTCCTGTTTTCCCTTTACTTAGAGAAAACTCTGATGACAAGACCTGTATATTTGATCCATCTTGAGCTTCGATGTGTATCATATTCTGAGAAAACGTTGATGATTTGATGGATACGCTTCCGTGATATATGTGAGCTCCAATACTGTTCTCTATTATTGAACAGCTATTCAAATCAATTACAGAAGAACGATCTTGAATCAATAACCCATTTCCTCCATTTTTAATAATATTCGTTTCATTAAACACCGTTTTGCTTTTGGATATGAAAACTGCTCCCCCTTCATTACTCTGGAATAAGCAACGATTTATATTCAGTATTGATTCATCATGTATTGACAATGAACACTCTTTGTTTCCGGTAAACAAACTTGACTCCATATTAATTGATGAGTATAGAGAGAAAAAGCAGGCTTTTCGAGAATTTAAAAACTTGACATCCGATATTGAACAAGAACTCTGCTTGGTAAGACAAGCAAATTCTTCATTACTATCAAATGTTGATGATATCAAAGAGAAAGAAGAATGCACTGACTGAATTCCATTTTGATTATTCTTAAATGTACTTTTCTGAATGGAACATGGATTTTGAGTTTCTTCGAATATCATTGCACAATTCTTACAGTTTTCAATAGTAAGTGATTCAAACGACGATTTTTCTGCTTTGAATAAGATAATTCCATTTATTCCAATGTCATTCATTGTCACATTAAAAAGGCTGATGCTTCCATTACTACATGCAATACCAGATCCTCTAATATTTTTGAAGTTCGAAGACTTAATTATTAATGAGGCTTTCTCATTCATTAGAATACCACTACCTTCGAGATTACAGAATTCATCCATGTCTATTGATGCCTTTGATTCATTCGATAGTCCAATACCAACATTCATTTTCCCAAAAAATTTGTCTTTTGAAGAAAAAAGTTGAGACTTTTCTCCAATGAAAATGGAAGAACACCCATTGTTATTATTAAATGTATTTCCAGTCGATATTACTGTTGAAGAATGTCTTGATTCAATTGAAGATCCTTGACAATCATTAAAAATCGATTCAATAACCCTAATAACTGAGTTTTGGGTAGTATAAATTCCGCATTTTGATGCTTTTTCAAAGATACACTTATTTATATAAATTACACTACTTTCAGAAGAAACTTCAATGGAATTGCTGCCGGAAGAAACAAACTTGGTTTGCTCAACAATAACTTGGGAATTATTTTGAACAACCAATGAACTCTTAAAACTCGGAGGAAAAGAGCAATTGTAAAACTTGGCATAAGACTTCCCTCTCATTAAAAAGGAATTATTCTTACTGGAAAAAAATTCGCACGATTCAAAGTAACATATTGAATCATTTAGCATTGATACAGCCGTGCTATCACTGGATACAAACTTGCAGCCAAAAAAATAAGCCTTTGAGGAACCTTTAGCAATTAATGCAGACATCAATTGGCATTTAAATGTGCAATTATAGAATACTGATTCACCACTCTCTAATGATATAGTTCCAGATCCTTGGGATTTATTCTGATTAAAAACAAAACCTTTCATTACTACAAGAGAGCCCCGACAAATAATTGTTTCGCTACTACCTGATGATTCGATTGTTACTTCACCATCTGATACAATTTGCAATGATTTATCAATAATGATCGACTCAATATAAGAACCTGATGAGACAGTAATATCAGAATTCGGTAATGAGCTCAAAATGGAACTATTAATTGATTCTCCTTTTGATATGCGGCTCTTTTTTGAGGATGGAGGAAATGAGGGAGCCTGAGGAAACTGTGGAACTTGAAATTCTGGATTCGGATTTTTTGTCGACTCTATTTGTTCATTATGAGTTGCAAAAGTTTGTGGATTCGTTATTTCAACTTGTTTAATAGGTTCAGGAATATGAATTGCATCTTTTGTTAATAAAGGTTTGGGAATACTAAATACAGGGACTGTTTTTTCAACAATAGAATCGTTTTTTGCAGTAACATTACTATTTAACCCGATAGAAGGAGGGATAGCAATAGCTGGTCTCAACAAAGATGTACTTATTGGAGGAGGTATCGAAACTCCCATCGTTTTTGGTTGCAGTGGAGAAGGTGTCTTCAAAAAATTGCTGCTGAGTGGAGGAGGAATATTAACATTAGATTTGCTTATTGGTTGGTGGGGTAGCTCAGACATATTTGTTGTTATGTAAAAATTACAAATCTTTTATTTCTAGGTATAAATTCTCTATTAATGAATGATTCTCGCATTCTTGGATGATTTCTAAACCATTTTGATGAATGAAATCGTTTAGAAAATATTTCCTTTTTATGATAGGTATATTGGATAAAAACAAATGAAAAGCACTGACTAAATGCGATGAATGATTAGATATTGACATTGATATTATTATATCGTGTACCAAGGCTCCATAAGATTCAACTATTTCTTCTGGGATGGACATAAGAAAATTGGAAAGCACTAGAGAAGCAGGGAGTTTGAGCTTGAATTGTCCATAATTAATTATATCAGAGATTATATCAAAAACTTTACTCTGATACAAGATTAAGGCATACTCTTTGATACAAGATAGTGTCTGAATGCACTTAATTGCGATCTCAGCTAAATTGATCGAACCTGTTTCACATATATTAAGTATTATATGAAGGGGGAAATCTTTTAAAACTATCTCATTGTTGAAAACGGAATGGAAGAAAATCAATGAATGTTTTTGAATAACTGAATCATGGCTTTCAAGCGATGACATACAAAAATTCATTATTGTTGGATTCGTAATTAGACATTCAGGATTTCTTTTAAGCACCTTTAAACATGTACAAAGAATATACTCTTGGCATAATTGGTAATTTTGGCAAGCTAAAACGGCTTCAATGCAGCTGGTTATTGAGCTGGGATCATATAACTCATTTTCCGATGTAGCATATAAATACCGACATACTGTATGAACTTTTTGTATACTTAATTCACGACTAAGAAGAGTCTCAAGACGTCTGATATCAAATATTTCGACAATTTGCGATAAATTATCATAAAAAAGCGCGAACTGAAGCACAAAAAAAAATGTATCGAATGAAACATCATTACTCTGAAGCAATGCCACAATCATATCAATAGTGAAGCCGTCATGCACGCGAAATATATCGTTATAATCTCTTTTGAGACAAATATTTCCAAGAATCTGCAGACAAATCCCACTCAAAACGCCCTGGTTTCGAATATTAGCTAATTCAATTAATATTTGACGCACATTAATTGCATATTCCCTATTAAATGTGCCCATTTGCCCATAATAAACCCTATTATTCAAATCAACAAGAACTTGTAACAGCATCTCATTGTTTTGTTGTTGATAACACGACCATATTTGGCAAAGAAGCTCATCAGATTCAATATCTTCGAAATTATCATCTATTTCCTCAGATTCTATACTGTCCTTTCTCACACTGAAACCAGCACCTGATTTGTATTCCATGGTTTTATCGTCGTGACGATTAAATAAACCTTAACGGATAACCTCCTCGTAAATTATAGAAAAAGTAAAAATGAGGAGACCGGAATCAAACTCTAATCGACTTTGCTTTAAAATCGGATTAATTCGCGGAGCAGAAGAGAAACTAAATGCTGTAAATAAGGAATTATCGGTTCCTATTCATCCATTTGACAATTTTTCTGTGTTAATTAGCAAATTAGTAAGTGAAATTCCAAATTCTACATTTGGAAAGAAGCTACCGGATCAATATTACGATTTTGAAGATTTTGATATTGTTTTTGGTGATATTATTGGACTAAATAAGTTAGATGTTTTATTTGAAAACCCGAATGTTGTTTTAACCGATATGAGAACCGTTTTAGAAGACTTAGTTCCCACTGAGTTTATTAGCAAACTTCAAGATGACTACCCTTTGAATGTTCCATCTATTCTTGGTGCAATGCCTGAAGATATCAGAGCCTCTTTTGCGGCACTAGCAACATTGATAAAATCAAACAACAAGAATAACTATTTTGTAGAATGGCTTGGCCATGCCCTCGTAAAGCACACGTGGCACAATTTCTCTTCAACAAGAAATAGTACAATCCAAAAGATTGGACTCTTCCAAAAGTATAGAGCAGCTGTTGCATCTAATGTTGTATATTGGGCATTTTTAATGAACAACAAAGAATTAATTTTGATTAATGCAGAAACAGGAGAAATAGATATTCAGTTTTTCGTTGATCATATTGATAAATCTCATTCAGGTAATTCAATTCGTATATGGAGAGAACCTGATGTTTTAGGAATAAGATTAGTAATATTGGATAAAGCAACTGGCGATAATTGGGCTGATCCACAGCCGCTTTTCCCATTAATGCTTCCATATTGCACAAACTACGTACCAGCACAACTTATTGCGGCATTTAAAGAATCATTATTGTCACAAGATACCCTTGTATTACGAGCAATGCTTCATCACGAGGTTATTCGAATGAGTTTTGCTCAAGAAGCTGTAAACGATTTATTTACAGTCTTTTCTCATGCTGGATTGGTTCATAGGTTCATTTCTTCAGTTGTTACAAGTGAATTTACCTTGTCTCAGTTAACAGAAAATACTGTTTTGCGAAGTAATTCTCATCTCACATTTCTCTTCAAAATATTTTATGCCAAATTTGGAAAAGACTTTTTCTATGAGGTATTAAAGCCTATCATTGAGAAAGTAGCTCAAACAGGGGATATTGGATTGAAAGATCCAAAACCAGAGAATTTCCCCGCGGTATCCGAACTTTTGAACTGGGTTCTTGACAAGTATTTATCTGGAGGTAAATTCATATCTCCTCAATTCCGTCATATGGCATCTGTTTTAAAGAGTGTAACTGCGACAAACCTCAGAACGAGGCATTCTGTGTTTAATGCACTCTCATCATTTATGTGCCTTAGATTTTCTAACGCAGTTATTGCTGATCCAACAGGTTATGATGCATCAATGCCAAGGCCAGCCAACATGGCAACAACAACCATCCCATTTGTTCAGTTATTGCAACTTCCATTTAACCTTCAACCAATGTCAGAGAGATACGAGCCTTTAAAGGGTTTGAATGAACAAATCATTGACAGATATGAAGAGATATATAATTTTGTTATGAATGTTGCAGAATACAAAGAACCTGCAGAGTATCCTGTTCCTACAGAAGAACAGGCTAATGCAGCACTTCTAAATCTTCTAAAAAATCTTGAAAAGGGAAGAGGCTACTTTATGACCCGTGTACAAGATATATATGATAATGAATCGGAGAAATCATCAGTATCTTTCATGATGTCTGACTTATTAACCCGTCTATTCAAATAAACCATTCGCTAAGTATTTTACACATGTAAAATCGTCACTTTTTGGATCTGGTCAAGAAATTTTATGAAACATAAGAGAGAATTTGGGTCGCGAAAAATACAAAAACTAAAAGAAAGAAAGTCTTTCAATGACGAATTAGATTCTATTAATGATAGACTTAACAGAATTGCAGCAAATAATTTTGTTGACCCTGATATGACAGATCACTTTTCATCTCTTCCACTTTTCGAGAGTACTAAGCAAGCTTTGCAAAAATGCGGATTTGATGTAATGAGCCCCATCCAAAAACAGACCCTTACATTTACATTATGTGGTAGGGATTTGATTGGTGCGGCTGAAACCGGCTCTGGTAAAACCCTTTCATTTCTTATTCCTCTAATAGAATCTTTGAAAAGGAGCAGCTTTTCTTCATCCAGTAGTATTGGTGCTATTGTTATTTCTCCAACAAGGGATTTAGCAGCACAAACATATGATGTATTGAAACCTCTTATCGATGGAACGGAATTAAGTGCAGGTTTGGTCACTGGCGGTATGAGTTTTGAGCTTGAACAAGAAGGCTTTTCTCGTCTTAACATACTTATTGCAACTGTTGGGAGATTAAAGGAACACATGGAGAATTCACATACATTTAATACAGATAACCTTCAATTTTTGGTTTTAGATGAAGCAGATAGATTGATGGGAAAGGAATTCTTTAAGGATCTCAAACACATATTGGCATCGTTCACTAACATACACCAGACTCTATTGTTCACTGCAACAGCAAACAAAGCAATTAAAGAACTAACCAAGATTTCACTCAGCAACCCAGCCCATGTTCTTTTGACCGACCTTAAAGAATATGTCACCCCTGATAATCTTATGCAGTTCTATACTATTGTTCCATTATCCGAAAAGTGGAACACTCTATTCTCATTCCTGAAGTCCCACCTTAATGATAAGATTATTGTTTTTATGGAGACAATTAAAACTGTTAGGTTTGCATATGAAGCTTTCAGACATCTTAGGCCTGGTTTGCCAATTATGCACCTTACTGGGAAGCAAAAGTCTGCATCAAGATTTGCAGTATGCCAAGACTTCGCAAAACAAAAGAGAGGTGCTATTTTCACTACTGATGTTGCTGCAAGAGGTTTAGATTTTCCAGAAGTTAATTGGGTCATCCAACATGACTGTCCATCAAGTACAGACACATACATTCATAGAGTTGGGAGAACAGCAAGATTCCATGCTAATGGTAAGGCACTAATAATGTTGACACCACATGAAAAGCCAATGATTGAGAAATTGGAAAAAGCCAAAGTCCAACTCAAGCCAATACAAATCAGTGGTGATAAGCTTGTAGATGTTAGACCACGGCTAATTGATATTGTATCCAAATTTTCTGAAGTTAAGCATTTGGCAATGAAAGCCATACTTACATATGCAAGAAGTATCAAATTGAGAAATGATAATGAGGTTTTCAACTTCGATAAATTTATGGAAGATATTGAAGGATTTTCTCAATCTTACGGGCTCCTTTCTGTTCCTGTTCTTACTAAATCAAAGTCTAAGAATGGAAGCGATGATTCAAGTGATAGTGAATCATCATCTGATGAGATTGATGAAACTTCAAGAAGCACATTCTTTAAAGTGGTTGAAGAAAATGATGATGATGAAGAGGATCAAAATGATCATTCCGATTCAAAGATAAAGCCACAAACAATGGAATATTTACCAGCTGATACTCCAATCACAAATGAGGAGTACCAAAAATGGAGATCCCATTTGCAAGGAATTCTTGGATCCTTGAAATCTGAAAAATCTGTGAAAAGGCAGTCTACAGTTGATGATTCAGAGAAAGGTAAAACACTTGAAGAAGAAGCTGCTCAATTGCTTCTTGATGACTTCTAAATAAAAGATAAAGATAAACACTCTTTTATGAAAAAAACCAGTGCAGAGGGAGATCATCGGGAATACGTCTCAGTTCATCAGGACATTCATTAAAGTACAGAATTTCATATCCATTGTTTTCCACTCGGAGCACTGATGCTTTATTATTAAATCTATACATGTAATTAGGAGCAGACCAAACAGTGCAAAGTTTATTGTCAAAATACCACTTAAATCCTTCGTCAACAATTTGATGTGAACGAGCAACAAATTCAAGCTTATTATTATGGCAAAATGCATCAACCTGTGGCTTTCCAAACAAATATCCTGCACCTCTTTGATTTTCATGCCATTCTAATATATTTTCAGGGTCGCTCCAGCATATATCTGCTAGGGGACCCCTAGATGGAAGCTCTTTTCGTCTGTTAAGAACAGAGAGCGATTCAATAAGCGAAATCTTTGGAGATAATCCTCCATGAACACAAAAAACGTTATCATTAACCAATGCTGCCATTGGAAGGAAATCAAAAACTTCATTAGCAAGAGACCACACACCAGAATGCCCATAATTGGTAATTGATTGGTTATAAAAACCATACATTTGGTTGACCTGTCTAGACTCGTGATTTCCCCTTAAAAGAAAGATTTTGGTCGGAAACTTAATCTTTAGGACAGACAAATAGGCAAATGTCTCGATTGAAAATCGTCCTCGATCAACATAGTCTCCAAGAAACAAATATACCCCCATATTATTAATGTCAAAATTGGTGGCTTTAAACAATTCTAATAAATCAAACAATTGTCCATGTATATCACCACATACATTAACACTACCATTAATTTCAACAATATTGTTTTCTTTAGACAGAACTTCCATCATCTTCATTAACAAAGAAATTATCAAATGCTCCGGAATTAAATCCCCAGCTTCAGCAAGCTGAAGAACACTATCAAAGTCACTCATCAAACAAGGTTTAAAAAACAATGGGTTTTAGGTGATTAAAAAAACTTGTTAATTCTTCGATTGGAGCAAGTTCGAAATCCAAAAACACAGGATGTATAGTAGATTGCTCAATTGTGCCTTCTTTTGAGAGGGTTTTGAACAAATCAATGAAGTGCATCACCATTTTGTTTGAATAGAGTAAATGAAGTGCAATATGCGTTTCTTTTAGCTTAACAAGAATAGAAACTCCATGTATGATTCTACCTTCAGTGATGATGTTAAGTGAATACTTAACGAGAGCCAAATGTGCTATTTCAAGCAAATCATTATTTAATGAATAAATGTATGAAAGCCAAAACTGTTTTAAATGAATCAAACTATAGGCAACTATATCAAATTGGCAAGCTAAGCTATGAAAGATTGCAGAGTTGATGAAATCTTGAGATTCTTCCATCAAGGATGCAGATTTTTTAAATAAGTCCTTCTGTTCCTCAGATATTGACGAAGATGATAATGCTATGCATGCTGATCGGTATATATTTGATGATTTAAGCCCAGAAAGCAATTGCTTATAGTTTGTGAAATAATATATATTACTAACATACTCAGAACAGAGTTCATTACTGGATAGTATTGATGCTTCAAACAAAAGAGAATTGAGGATGAATTTGTGGTTTATATTCTGCCCTCTTGACCAAAAAACTTGGTTGTATGTCAATGTTTTTTGGTTATTAAAAATGGTTTGTCTGAGAAACTTGTGATTGTCCATGTATATTAATTGCTTTCTATCAAAATATAAGATGGTATTTTCTTCATTAAAAAACAATGAATCACATATTTGTAACTCTTTTATAGATGAATCAGCACTCTGGTCACTAATATCAAGCAAAGATTTAGCATGAAACTTAAAACTGCAAAAATCAGAAAACAACATAGAATATGAAATATTTGGTCCTTCTCTCGAAAATTCTTTGATAAAACCATCTGAAGAATATATATATAGTGTGTTATTAGATATAAATGAAGACATCAAGCACTTTTCATTGAATTCTATCTCGAAAATGATGATGTGTAAATTATTTAAATACATAATGTTGTTCGGTTCTTGAGAAACTACTAATAGATAGGACTCAAAACCATCAGATATAATATCAAAGTAAGAAATTGACTGAAAAACAAAGACTTCATCAAGAATTTGCTTTTTGAAAATATAAATATGATTTGAACTTGTTCTGACAGCAATATAATTTTCAGTAACCTTTGTATCTATTACTTCGACACCTGATTCACAAAAAATGCGAGTTTGATTCCATGAGCTAGAAAACAAACAATAAAATACTTCAAATCTCGTAGAATACAAAAATGAACAATCTGATATAACATGAATATTGGAAACTTCTTTGCTTGATTTGATCCTAGAAAGAACATAGTTCTTTTGAGTGGAATATATGCTTATCATCTGGCAGGAAGTGCAAAAACCAACAATATCAGAATTGGCTGAAGGATTTATGCACCTATTATAATATGGAACAAAGTAATGATTGGTTATAAAAAGCTTATTCCTGTCAAATCGAATAAAGTAAACTGAATAATCAGTTGCAAAAGCTACAATTTTATCCTGCTGTTGGCATAATAATTTTACATACTTATTATCACTCTTGGGGAAACTTAGAATGTTTTGATCACATTCGTAGTGGTGCATTATTGGAGAGTATCTCCAAGATTTAATTTGTCCATTTTGATGAAATGAAAACAGCCAGTCTGGATAATATGAACAATAAATTCCTTGTAATAAACAAGATGCTCCTTTGTGAATTGAAACAACTTCTGTAAATGATCCTGTCTCAAAGTGGAACATAAATATAGCATATGTGGTAATTATTAACAGGAAATTATCGCGAGCAGGTGATATATCAATTATTTGCTCTCCATTGGTATTGATTTCATATTCAACCAAAAACTTCATAGGGTGAGATTGGTTTTTTCTTTCAAAAACGCATATCGATGAAGATGAAGTCAACGAGAATAGATGATTTGGCTTATCTTTTAAAATAATAATCTTTTCAAAATCCCATTGTAGCTTCTGCGAATACAAACAATTCAATGAAGCATCATTTTCAAAAAAATTGATCTGCCAAAACTTCAACAATCTGTTTGATCCAAAACTGAATAGCTTGTTATAATAAACAGAATCCCAACATACGCACGTGGTACCATTTCCTTCAAAAGATGCGATTATTTTTTTGTTATCAATTGAAAAAAAAGCTATCTTTTCATCAGTAAATGCAATTAACATAAGATCTTTGAAACAATATGCTTCATTAAATAAAAGGCGGGGAACTTTATTAAAACTAGCTTCAACTACAGAATAATTTTGAAAATTATCATCATTTGCGAAAAAATTTAAAAATCCTTTAAAATACACACAAAAATGAGTATCACAACATACAAATGCAGGATGTTTGTCTGGTTCATCCTGAGAACCAATAATTATCGACATATTACAACAATAACTAAATGTCAAATTGACACAATGAATTTTTATTCGTGAAAGCAAAAATGGGTCTCTAACATGGTTAAAAGAACTCTAAGAAGGCTACTATTATGATGAAGTCTTAGCTTAGTGGTTGAGCATGGGTTAGCAGGAACCCAAAGTGACTGGTTCGAATCCGTCAGACTTCTAATTTTTTGATTCAGAGAATTGTAAATATTGGTTTGGGATGATATCATTTTTCATCAAAAAAATCTTTCA
>Ga0209639_1000744_pt1 | contig 40795 bp, 33 predicted proteins | sample EPASupsiteHSE605_FD_187268 | JGI IMG/M metagenome (GOLD analysis project Ga0209639, IMG submission 187268) | Bioremediated contaminated groundwater from EPA Superfund site, New Mexico - Sample HSE6-05 (SPAdes) (version 2) | ecosystem: Environmental > Aquatic > Deep subsurface > Groundwater >... | reverse complement strand
AATTTACCCTCTTTTATGAGTTTCTTAATGATGGTTTTTCTATCTTCTAAATTTTTATAGAGTTGTTGAGATTTTCTTGTTTTAAATTCTTCAACACTTTCAAAACCAAACATTTCAGCCATAACTTCGTTGGCAAAGAGTATATCGCCATTTATATTGGTTTTATAAATCGCAACCATTGAATTATCAATTAACTCACGGTAATTCTTCTCAGTCTCTTTCAATTCCTGTTCCATCTTTTTTTTGTAAAGAGCCATTTGGATGGATAATTTGAGTTGAGTCGTATCAAATGGCTTTATGAGATAAGCATAGGGTTCTGTGACCATGGCTTGTTGGACTGTGGATTCCTCAGGATGAGCAGTTAAATATATGATGGGTATATTGAGGTTTTTAATCTCCGATGCAACCTCTATACCATTTTTCTTACCTTTCAAGATGATGTCCATTATAATAAGATCTGGCATGATTTCCAGGGCTTTTTCTATTGCTTCTTCTCCATTGGAAGCAACGTATGGGACTAGATAACCAAAAGATTCCAGGGCATTCTTAATATCCATTGCCTCTATATTTTCATCTTCAACCAGTAAGATTTTAAAATCACTCATTTTTCATCAGCAATATTAGTATGGATATATGGTATATTATGTCTTTATGAAAAAAGATGGTAGTTAATTACTATCATGGGGGCTACTTTATTTCAAGAATCAATAAATATTATTCTTTTACTACCTCAGACTAACTTTAAAGGCATATTATTTCAAATGTTCATTGATCATTTGCAGAGTCACCTTAAACCCGTTACCAGTGGTGGAAAATTAATGCTCAAACAATTTCTTTATATCTAATTTTATATTATACGATAAACTGTGATGTAGAAATGGTTATATGATAATAACAATAAAAATCTCCTTATCATTTTTTTAATGGATAATTATCCAGTTTCCATAATACTAAATCTACCTATCCCTATGTTAAGCTACCAGTAAAACTGAGGAGTAATGAACTTGAAGATCACCGAAATGGTTAATGTGAAACGTTTCCAGATGGGATTACCCACTAATTATATTATAACCCTTATTATTTATCTTTTAGCCCTTATTGGGGCAGAACTGTTAACCACTTATGTTAATAAGACCTGGGGGCTGGCGGCTCATACCATCATACTCTTTGCTCTTCTGGTGAATGAGGCCATGGTGGAATCAAATGATTTCTCCAACCTGCTTCGCAGCATGATGCCCATACCCATCATACGCATTGTGGGACTTTCCATACCCATGATGCAAATAAAACCATTATACTGGTTCCCTATTGTTGCAATACCTCTTTTTGCAGCGTCCATTGTCATAATGCGCCGTCAGAATCTTTCCATGAAGGATGTGGGATTGGTTCTGGGGAATATTAAAATTCAACTTCTCATTGCCGCCACCGGATTCATCACCGGTATTATAGAGTTTTTCATCCTCAAACCAGATCCACTTATCTCCCAGTTTACTCCCCTCCTGCTTATCGGGGCTTTTTTCATCCTGTTAATATCCACTGGTCTGGCAGAGGAATTACTTTTCAGGGGTATCCTGCAAAACAATACCACCAACATGTTTGGAGCAGCATTCGGGCTCATCTACACATCCCTGATATTCACCACCATGCACATTGGCTGGATTTACTTTGCGGATTTAGTCTTTGTGTTCTGTGTGGCCATGTTCTATGGTATCTGCCTTATCAAAACCAAATCCATCCTCGGAATAACCGTTGCCCACGGAATATCCAACTCCATGCTGTTCCTGGTGATGCCCTTTGTGAATTTAGCAGCCTTTGGGATACATTAGTTAGCTGCCAGGGATTACATTTGTCTGGTTATTCATCTTAGTTGGTTATCCCGGACACTATCTCCTGAATTAATATTTTAATCAGGGTTTTAAGATTTAATCAGGGTCTTTAAGGATTCAGTTTATTGATTTTCTCTATTTGATTTAAATTATTACTTTATCCTCATAGAATCAGTTCACGATTCAGAAATAAGAGATTCCAAAACCCAAATAGGATTAACAACTGTAAAAATAGCTATTTTTGAAGATTAGAGGGGAATAATTTTTAGAAAGATAAGTTTTTTTTATAGAGTAAATAAGTCCAGAGGTCCATGAACTTATAAAGGAAGATATAAAAGAAGATCCATCCTTAGATCCTTCAAGATATCATAGATATTCAAGATACTGATTTTAATCCAAAAATAAAAAAAAGAATGGGAAATTAATAGGGAGTGCACTTAGAGATAGTATGTTTTCTGAACACTCTTAGCAGCGGATCTTTGATCGTTAGGATAATAAATGAAATCACTGACTCCTAGGATACGGAAACTGTCTCGTTTTAAAGTGTAATTGCCTTCCCAATCAGTCATCACCCCATCAATGGTGAAATTACCAGTAAAGTTCTTACCATCATTCTGGAAATAGGTGACACCAGTCCAGGCTGCACAGGTCAGATTCATATGCCCCTTAAAGGTAGTGTTAAACATGGCACCCCTAATATCCTTGCTTAGGAGGGCATAAATGGTTCCGGGACTGACTTTAATCTCATCAATTCTACCAGTACCATTGAGTCCATCCGCAGTGTAATCCAGGGGACTTTCTGATTTTTCAGCACCGGATAGTTTTAAGAAGAAGTTGAAGTTCTTTCCCTTCCCATTGATCTTGTAAAACCCACCCAGAGATCCGGAGTTAGGATCACTGGGATTGGTGGGTGGTATGGATACTTTAGCAGAGTAATTATATGGGATCTGGTCAAAAACAAGGCCACTGAAAAATCCACTGGAAACTTCCAGAACAGCGAGACCGGAAAAGGCCACCACCAGTACCACAGCTATGATTAAGATTTTCTGATTCATTATTTAACCAATAAAAATTTTTGTTTGATCTATTGTAAACTCTCAAAAAAAAGTCAAAATAAAAAATAAAAAAAAGGGGGTGTTTTTTAGACAATACTTGCAATTGCACGACACAATTCAGGAACTCGGGTGACGGTGATGGTTACTGATCCATCGGCATTCACTACGATTAATTCCTCCTCAAAGAGAGGTTCCTGATCAGGTGTATCCACAGATTGTATTTTAGCAAGGTCTTCGGGTGTTGTTGCGATAAAGGCAACGCTGTCAGTGACGTTTGATGGAAGTGTGGATATGTTCAGTGGGTTGAAGTTTACATTGGTAGCCTGTGCGGTTGATGGGGGGTATAGTGTATTGGACCAACCCTGGAATGCTATATTAAGGCTTCCAACTCCACCACCAGTGGTGTTGAATATTCCTTTCCAAGATTGTACCCGTATAGTGGTTCCTGCAGGTAATGGTTCGTTACCGTAGCCCAGTGCCTGGGATAAATCAATGGTTAAGTTTCCGTTGGGTTTTACGAATGTATCTGCCCATAATGTCATGTTTGTCCCGTTTTTATGGGTGGCATTGGCAACCATTTCCACATGCGCCCAGGTAGTACCATTGTTTATAATTGCAAGCTTAGTGCTCTTTTCATTAATGGCACTAGCATTAGTGTTATTGGATGAAGTATTGTCATTGCATCCGGATACAGCCACAACCACTATGACCACTGCCAGGATAGCAAATAATCCTAATTTGTTTTTCATTTTAAGACCACTCCTAGATTATGGTAACAACTTTGTAGGTGACTACTGCGCCGAATACAAAGAGTAACGGGAGTATGGCCACATTGGAGCTGTTAATAAAATTGTTTATTTTACTGTTTTTGTGGGCCTCGGAGCTTAAAATCTCCTTGAGAGCCAAAAATGCTATAAGGGCCACCACGGCTATTAAACTATAGCCCATAATGTCTGCAGAAGTCACAGCAGTGGTTGCAGTGGCTGCCGATGTGGCTGCAGTGGTGGTGGTTGTAGTGGTTGTGGTTGTGGTAACAGTCGATATCATGTGTATACCTTCTTTTGTTCTTAATATATATTTTTTTCCTTTTTCTGACAATATACGGTTCCAATCGCAATAATCACCACTTAATCGGTTTAAATGATTAAATGATGGCTAAAGTAATAAACTGGATAGGTGTATTATGTTTTCAGCGATAAATAAGCTTTACTAATCTATTTTTGTGAAGGTAGTCACATACACCCACTTGACTAATTACTGTGGAAAGTAAGTGAAAATAAAAAAGAATGATATTCAAAGGGGGATAAATAGAATCAAGGTACTTATTACTTGATTTTGTTATACCTCCCTTTTTTGAGTATACCCTCCCTTTTGCATACTCACTTTTTTTGGATCTTATTTTTTCGGGATACCCATTATTTCCAGGATATTACATAAACCCACATTTTAAGTTCTGGAATAAACTTAACCCACATTCAGCCACAGATGCAGGGATCGGTAAGCTGTCTCATTGTCCGGTAACTTATAGAGCAGGAACTCCAGTTTCTTCTGACCGGTGGATCCAGCGGTGAAAGTGTAGGGTATCTCCACCTTCTGCCCATTGGTTAAGGTCATGGTCTCATTTCTAAGGATGGTACCATTCACCCTCACCACCAGTAGATAATCCGTGGTGGTGTATTCATGGTTCACCACTCCAATGATCATGGATCCATTCTGGCCAGTGGTGAGATTGGTGGGATAGTTACTGGCCTTACCATCCGGTCCTAAGATGTAGAATTCAGTGAATTTCTCACCCTCTTTGGGTTTGACGATGATGTAAACCGTGGTGGAAATGGCCAGGAGAATAGTGATGATTAAGATTATGGACAGTATCCTCTCAGTTCTTGACTCTCCCTTGAATGATCCTCTGATATCCTTGGTAAACTGGCCGAAGGGAACAAAGAACCGTTCCTCTTCGGGTAGTTTCCTCCGTCTTAGGAAGGCAATGAGGCACATGGCCAGGGTGAAGATGGTGAGACTGATTAGTATGGGATCCAGACGGATGCCCCAGGGTGTGTAGTTTAAGGCCAGGCCAATGAGGGGAGTTACTGCAATACTCAAACCAAAACTCAAAGCAGCCCTTTCAATACCATCCAGATCACCCCACTTTGGGAAAAGAGCAGCAATTAAAGAATAACCTGGGATGAATAAAACCAGTATGATTCCCAGGATGGTTCTGATGAAGGTTTTATTCAGTGGTGGTATGAGTACGAAGGCCACGGTGAGGAGGGTGATGGCCGCCACCAGGATGATGTCCAGATGATAATTACGAGGCTTAAAAGATGGGGGTGTTTTTTTCACTTCCTTATCTGCGACAATTCCAGTTTTATGGTCCGTAACAATTCCAGTTTTATCAGTTTGCATTGGTGTGCTAATAGCCTGTAATTTTCTCAGGGTCTCTTCCTTTGCTGTCTGGGAAGGAGTTAACTCTGTTTCATCCACTTCCCCCTCAGGGGTTTCTTCTGTTTTTTCAACTTCAGCGAGGTCTACTGGTTTTTCCAGTTCTTCCAATGGTCCAACTTCTTCTGGTTCTTCGAAGGTTTCCTCATGATCCTGGGAAATCTCTTCACGGTCTTCTGCTGGACCAGTGTCATGTATTGAGCGCCATTTCCTGATGAATGCTCCGGCTGAGAGTATCACCGAAGCCACAAACATTATCTGCACCAGGTACTTGGGCATGGATGGTAATAGATGAGAGGTCCAAGCAAGGAAAGATAGGACGAAAAGGATAATGGCAATGATTGCGCTGGCTATGATTAGATTCCTTGAATTGATCTTTGATTTATCTGGGAAGATGATGGTTAGCCCTGCGTAGCCTAAGATAAACAGGAGTAAAATAAAGAATATGATGGATGTGGTAGTGGTTTTCAGGGGATTGAAATAGAGGAACAGGAGTGAAATCCCACTTAAAAAGAGGATCATCACCAGATCCCAGTTTCTAAAACCGGGTTTCTTCTCTGGTGTTTCATCAGTCCACACTGGTTTATCCATCTCCGCCTCGTAGTCAGTGGTGGATGTTTTAACCTGTTTTTCCACCCGGAGGGGAACGCCCTTGGGATGATCATCTTCATCTGGGGAATATTCATCCTCTTCTAAGATGTACTTATCCTCACCAGGAGGATGTTCATCTTCATCGTATGGATATTTATCTTTAAGTCTCTCATATTGCAGAGGTTTTTCCTCTTTCAAATCATGATATTTTTGAGGTTCTTCATCTATCTCAGGCTCTTCTTTTTCAGGTTCTTCAGTTGTTTCCACTAAATCTTCTTCAGGATAGTATTCTTCTGCAGTGTCTTCTTCATCTTCAGGATAATACTCATTTTCAGCGTATTCTTCATCTTCAGTTTCGTAGTGATCCTCGTATTCATCTGGTTCTGCATCTGCCTTCTGACGCATTAACACTGCTCGCTGGATGGATTCCTCCAGGGTGAGCTGCCCATCTTTACGGGTAGGTTCTTCCTCTCCTGATGGTTCTCTCCGCCGGGCCATGGCCACCAGGGAGAACACGATGGCCAGGATGAGGAGTATCTGATTGAGGTTCCCGGTGAAGGAGCTCCATTTAAGACTGCTGAATATGAGTGGTAAAAACAGGATGAAAAAGACTCCCAGAACCAGGCCCAGGCCTGCACGGAGGGTCCAGCCCATTTTCTCATCACTGGGCCAGATGGCAGTTATCAGTGCGTATCCTGGTAGAATTAAGACTAAAATAGATGGTAAAAATGATAATGGATATCCTTTAAGCAGCTTCAGCCAGCTCATTATTAGAACTGCCCCGCTGAGGATGATAATCAGTAAAAGGTCTTTCTGTGATGAGAGTTTCATAAACTGTTGTTGGGATGAAGATGTATAAAATACTTAGTAATGATAATGGCCTATAATCGGATTCTCTCTATCCTGTCTTTCCCTTAATTTTGATCCATACGGTTTATTTTATAATATATTAATAAAAATATTATATTTAAAAAACACTAAATAACTTCTAATACCATTTAATCTCATGGAGAAAACAAAGAATGTTCCATTATAAAGCATTTGGGCTGGAGATTTCATCAGAAATCGAATTACCGGGAATGATCCAAAGTACGGGTAATGAACATATGGAAGGTTCAGGTTATTCTGATGTGAAGATCACCCTGGGAAAAGTAGACCCTTCCCAGGTAACCCTGGCAGATGTAGAGGGACCCAACTACCTGGTTACGGGTTGTGATGTGTACTTATGGTGGGATAATATTGGAAAGGTTCGAATCAGTGATGGGAAACAGGTGACTGTGGAGCCCGTTGCAGATCTGGATGGTTCTGATGAACTCAATTTAATCCCATTTCTACTGGGACCGGTGATGGCCCTCATGCTTCACCAGCGAGGTTTTTTAGTCCTCCACGGTAGTGCGGTGAATATGGGTCATGGTGCAGTGGCCTTCTTAGGGCACCGTGGTAATGGTAAGTCCACCACTGCCATCCACCTCTACGTGGAGGGATATCCTCTGGTTGCAGACGACATCCTGGCCATAAAATTCTATAGGGAAGGATTACCAGTGGTTTATCCGGGTTATCCACATGTGCGTTTATCAGAGGAAGCCTATAACCAGGTTAAGGAGCACACTGATATTCTAACTCCCATAAGGACCCTGGCAGAGAAGGTGTTCTGTGATTCCTCTCATAGGTTTTCCACAGAGCCAGTGAACCTGGATAGGATCTACGTTATTGAGAAGGTTTCAGGGGATGATCAGGATAGTAATCCCGAAATCCGGGATGAAAATAAGACTAGGAAAATGGATAAAGGTATCCTGGTTGAAGATGGCACGTCAAATAAAACTGAAAGTAGAATATCAGTTTTAAAGTCCCAGGAAAACCTCATTGACTTAATCCGTCACTCGGTTGCCAACCGTATCTTCCAGCAAACCACTCAGAAGGAGAATTTAATTCTTTGCGCACAGCTTTTGAATAATGTTACCGTGAAAAAGTTGGTGTTGGTTCATTCCTTTGATAATATTCAGGACATGATCCGGGCTGTTGAAAAGGATGTTGGTATAAACACATTAACTTATTGATGTGGATTTAGAATCTTAACCGAATAATTTTTTTAATACTTGTGCAATTATTAATATTCACTGAAAAATCACTCACTTTTATTAACAATATGGCCTAGGTGAACATTTTTTGTTCTAAAATGTGAACCGATTTTTGGGAAAAATCCATGAAAAATCCGGATAAAGATGCTTTAATTTTTAATATTAGAATTAATTTTACCTATTAAACTTTTTTAAATTGTTTTAGTTGGATTTGCCTTATTTTAACTCTTTAAAGAGAGAAAATCCATCTTTTTGTGACGTATCTCACACACTTTTGTGACATAAGTCACTAAAATGTTTGTTTATTATAACTGATTGTGAAGTCAGTGTATGGTATAGAGAGACTGTTTAATTTTAAAATTTTATAGGTAGGTGAGAAAAAATGAACATACCCCAAAGCCTGGAAATGAAACTTACTTTCCTGGTGTTCACCATCCTGGTTGCAGTGGTAATAAGCGGGGCTGTATCAGCCGGCTTAGAGGCACCTGAACAAAATTACCTCAGTGCCTATGTGGTTGAAAATGGCTATTCCTTCACTGGATATGCTTCCATACAGGATACTGCAGATAACTATGAAACCATGGACGGAAATCATATTGAACTAGAAACAGGAATTCATGAGGAGCAGGTGGTTGTCAACAAAAACCTCACCTTTACTGGTATGGGAGCCAACCCAGAAGACACTGTAATCCAAGCATACAATGATAACGGTGGAACTGTAACCATAGCCACTGGAATATCTGTGGTTCTGGAAAACCTTTCAATCTGGAATTACGGAACTGGACCGGTAATAGTCAACAACGGTCAGCTAACAATTATCAACTGCATAGTGAACGGTACTTACGTGGCAAACGAAGTAACTGGAACTGCTGCAGGAGGTGCAGAAAGTCCTGAAGGGACTACTGCCCCTGAAGACACTACCACAATTCCTGAAGAGACTATTATTGTCCCTGAAGACACTACCATAATCCCTGAAGAGACTATTATTGTCCCTGAAGACACTACCACAATTCCTGATGACACTATTATTGTCCCTGAAGACACTACTATAACCCCTGAAGAGACTATTATTGTCCCTGAAGACACTACCACAATTCCTGAAGGCACTACAACCGAAATAACCGAAACAATGCTCATGACCAGTGAAGATGGAACTACAACTACTGACACTACTGGAACAACTGAAACCACTGCTGATACTGCAGTATTAATGGGTGAAACCTCCACGGAACCCACTACTGAAGGTTTAACAACGGGTGATGCAGCAGAAACTACCAACCCCACAACTGATCCTGGAATACCATTAGCTTCCCTTGCATCTGGAATGTTAATGTTAATGGGCGGAACAGTAGTATCTGGCAGGAAACATCATTAAACTTTAAATATTCGTTTCCTCTATTTTTATTTTTTTTTTAAACTCTTTTTATTGGAATTTCCACAATTTCGTAGGTTATTTTTTCTATTGCATTGAATGATCTATCTAAATTCTCAGTTCTAAATTTTCTATAATCTGTAGGTTGACTAAAAATTATCAGATGCTAAAATATCAGATGCTAAAAATTATCATTATCCTAAAAAACTGATTTCATAAAATTTTTAAATTGCTCTTCATAAAAATATATTAGCCTGGAAATAGAATGAAAACATAGGATTAAAGGATTTAATTAGCTTCAAAGAACTTGTTTCAGCAGATAAAAACTCTTTAAAACTCATATTTAAACTTCATTCAAAAAAATAACACTTATCCAAACTATTGACAAATATTTTTATATTAAGAATTACTGGGGAGATATGAATAATGGAATTATCAGGTTCTACTATAGTAACAGTGAATAAGGATTATGTCTACTGCAACGTGGAAGACGAAATGGTTCTCCTGGGAATGGAAGACGGTATATACTACGGTTTGAACCCGGTGGGCGCATTCGTCTGGGAACAAATAACCGAACCCAAAACCATTGATGAAGTCAGGGATGCAATTCTGGCTGAATATGATGTGGAGACGGGTGAATGTGAACAAGACCTAATGGAATTACTCCAGGAACTTGCAGAAAAGGGCCTTATACATGTTAAAGGTTGAAGTTAAATTTTTTATTCATTTATCATTGGACTTAAGATAATTCATCATAAGGATAATATTGAATTTAAAAATTAAAACTTGTTTTAATGATCTACAGTCAGTTGAGTTGTTATGAGTGGAATAACCGGAATTTTCAGAAGAGATGGGAAAGACGTGGACCCTGCGGACATAAAGCGGATGAACGATAAGATTTCCCACAGAGGACCAGATGGATCCAAAGTCTGGTGTGAAGGACCAGTTGCACTGGGCCACCAGATGCTCCACACAACACCAGAATCCCTCCATGAAACATTACCATTTGAAGATGAAGAATCTGGATTAGTCATAACCGCAGATGCAAGGATAGACAACCGTAAAGATCTCGCACCTAAACTGGGAATTGAAGATAATGAATATGTATCAGATAGTTACTTCATCTTAAAGGCATATGAGAAATGGGGCGAAAAGTGTCCTGATGAGCTTTTAGGAGATTTTGCTTTTGTTATTTGGGATGGGAAGAAACTTTTTTGTGTTAAAGACCATATGGGGGTAAAACCTTTTTATTATTACTTATCCGATGATGTAGTTGTATTTTCAACAGAGATTAAGGCATTATTTGAGATTCAAGAGGTTCCCCATGGGTTAAATGAAACAAAATTGGCGCTTTATTTAATGAAAGATACCTTTGATCACGAACTTACTTTTTATGAAAATATAAAAAATTTACCATCTGCTCATTTTCTAAAACTAGACAATCATGTAATCAAAAAAAACAGATACTGGAAACTAGATCCTAATCTCCAGATAGTCTTGGACTCAGAAGAGGAATATGCGACAGTTTTTCTTGAAATATTTACTGAAGCCATACAATGCAGATTAAGAAATGCATTTCCTTTAGGATTTGAGCTAAGTGGCGGTTTGGATTCTTCTTCAATTGTATGCACGGCAAAAAAGATTTTAAAACAAAAAAATACAAATTTGAATAATGTTACTACATTCTCTAGGATCTTTGATGAAACTCCAGAGAGTGACGAGCGATATTATATTAAAAAAGTTGTCAGTATTGAAGGAATCAAACCATATTTTATTAATGCGGATAATGTAAGTCCCTTGGAGAATATTGAAGATATTTTACAACAACAGGATCAACCATTTTACACACCACACATAACAAAACAAATTAAATCCTACAAAAAAATGAATGAATTGGGATTACGTGTCCTCATTAGTGGTCAGGGTGGTGATCAGAATATTTCTCTTGGAAGAAATTACCTTAGAGAACTTGCAATTACTTTTCAATGGGAAAAATTTGTTAGAGAAATAAAAGCGTTTTCCAATAATATGAATAAACCTGTATATCATACTATAATTGAAAAAGTTATTTTTCCTTCGCTCCCCCATAATTTGAAAAAGTGCATAAAAATTCTTTTAGGAAGAAATCTAAACTTGCTAAATAATAATTTTTTAGAAGATTTAGGGGTCAACGAAGAAAGTTATAACACGACTTTAGATGATTTAAACAAAATTACTTCTAAAGAATATCATTATTATAACATTAATCAGGCTTTTCATGAAACTGTCTTTGGAACGATAGATCGGCGTGTTGCAAATTTCAATATTGAGGTAAGATTTCCTTTTTATGATAAAAGGATTATTGAATTCTGTTATGCACTACCTTCTGAAATGAAATTTAAGAAAGGATGGAATCGATATGTCCTTCGTCTTGCTATGGCAAATATTTTACCTAACGAAATCCAGTGGCGGCCTCATAAAACAAACTTGGGTCATACATACAAAAAGAATCTTTTATTAGAAAAAGAAACATTAAAAAAAATGATTTACGTTGATAACAAGATTATTGCTAAATATGTTAATTTAAGAAAAATTCAGGACATATATGAAGAATATAAATCAGGTAAAGGAAATAATCAATTTGAGCTATGGCTTGTTGTTTTATTATATTTATGGCTAAACTTATACAGAAATAAAAAATAGATTTTAATGGATTACTATCTCATTTTGTGTTAACAATTCTACAAATTTTTAATCACATTAATCACAATAAATTTAGTTATGACATAGCATCATCTTCATCGAAACCGCCAGGGGTTCCACCTTTGGTGATAGTTTCTAATTTTCCATGTGTCTGTAGTTCAGGTTTCATATATTTTCTTTTCTTCATTTGATAACCCCTAATATGATGTTATGGATCTTTATTCTTTATATTTTTTTTATTTTTTTAAAAAAATAGTAGAAGGAGGGTATTTATTTTCCCCAGTTAAGCCATCATTTGTTTGTAATGAATTCATTGTTTGCGTCGTTGCCTGTGTTCCAGTCGTATTGTTCTGGAGTTCCGGATCGGTATGCTCGGTTTGCGAAGGATGTTTCGGGTGCTGCGTCTATTCGGGCAATAATGGTTAAAGTTGCTTCTGTGTCATTGTTTAAGTTTGTTATGGTCCATATGCCGGTTGTGGGGTTGTATGTTCCTTCTGTTGTGGTGTAACTGGTGTTTGGGTCTGTATCTGGATCTAAGTATAATTCTGTTGGTAACAGGTCGGTTATAGTTATTCCTGTTGCTGTGTTAGGTCCGTTGTTTTTGGCTGTGATGGTTATTGTGATATAGTCTCCAGTGTTGGGGTTAGTGTTGCTCACGGTTTGGTTTATTTGGATGTCTGCTGATGGATTGATTATTAGGTTTCTTGTTCTGGATTTGGTGGTTCCAATGTTGGTTTGATCACAACTTACTATGGATGAGGTTAGTGCGAAGTCAGGGGTTCCGCTACCAGATATGAGAGATTCTAATAAGACAGAAAATCCAGTGAATGAACCTTTTTGTGTGTTGTTACCTCCGTCTAAATAATCAATTGTCCAAGTGAAAGTGTTGGTTTCTTCATCGAAATATAGTGTTCCTGTGCCGGGTTGTAGTAAGTTGTATGAAACAACTTTAAATGCGTCACCGATAACGTAAATCACAGTAATTCCAGTAGCAGTGGTGTTTCCGAGATTGTTTACTTGGGTGAGCATTACTATTTGCTGTTTGTAACTGTAAGTGTATGTTCCGCTTTTCCAGGGATAATTAGTCACATAAAGATTAACATCATCACTACCTGTATTAAAAATTGCATTGTTTGCGTCGTTGCCTGTGTTCCAGTCGTATTGTTCTGGAGTTCCGGATCGGTATGCTCGGTTTGCGAAGGATGTTTCGGGTGCTGCGTCTACTCGGGCAATAATGGTTAAAGTTGCTTCTGTGTCATTGTTTAAGTTTGTTATGGTCCATATGCCGGTTGTGGGGTTGTATGTTCCTTCTGTTGTGGTGTAACTGGTGTTTGGGTCTGTATCTGGATCTAAGTATAATTCTGTTGGTAACAGGTCGGTTATAGTTATTCCTGTTGCTGTGTTAGGTCCGTTGTTTTTGGCTGTGATGGTTATTGTGATATAGTCTCCAGTGTTGGGGTTAGTGTTGCTCACGGTTTGGTTTATTTGGATGTCTGCTGATGGATTGATTATTAGGTTTCTTGTTCTGGATTTGGTGGTTCCAATGTTGGTTTGATCACAACTTACTATGGATGAGGTTAGTGCGAAGTCAGGGGTTCCGCTACCAGATATGAGAGATTCTAATAAGACAGAAAATCCAGTGAATGAACCTTTTTGTGTGTTGTTACCTCCGTCTAAATAATCAATTGTCCAAGTGAAAGTGTTGGTTTCTTCATCGAAATATAGTGTTCCTGTGCCGGGTTGTAGTAAGTTGTATGAAACAACTTTAAATGCGTCACCGATAACGTAAATCACAGTAATTCCAGTAGCAGTGGTGTTTCCGAGATTGTTTACTTGGGTGAGCATTACTATTTGCTGTTTGTAACTGTAAGTGTATGTTCCGCTTTTCCAGGGATAATTAGTCACATAAAGATTAACAGTAGGCACATACACATTTGATGAATTTTCTGCCGGCTCAGAATTGTATTCTGTTTGACTAATTCTAGTTGCGTTATTAGTAGTTGTAGTTTGAGGTACTACAGTTCCAGTTATGTTCAGGGTTGCATTTGCAAGATAAGCTAAACTTGGAATGGTCCAAACACCATCAGCATAGCTGGTCCCTGCGGAAGGAGTAACTGTAATTCCTGTTAGTCCATCAGGGATAATATCCTCAATGTTTATGTTGGTAGCTGTGTCTGGTCCATTATTAGTTGCAGTAACTATGAAAGTCACCACATTACTCTGGTAACTCCCAGTCTGAGTGAGAGTCACATCAGCCATTTTAGTGTAAACTGAAATACTGGTACTATCACCTGGTGCAGGGTTATATTCTGTCTGGTAAATCTCCTGTGCACGGTTGGTTATGCTAGTTCCAGCCATGCTGGTTCCGGCTTTGCCAGTTATAGTTAGGGTGGCGCTGGTGTATTTTTCCAGGAAAGGAATGGTCCAGATTCCAGTATTAGAATCATATGTTCCAACTGAAGGGGTGACAGTGACATTGGTAAGTCCTGCGGGTACTATGTCCCGGATCTGGATGTTAGTAGCATCATCCGGTCCACTGCAGTAAGCGTTAACAACGAAGGTTACATCATTGCCAACATTCACATTTACTGTTCCTGTATTCTGACCGTTTACAGTTTGGGTGATTATTGGGTCTGAGAGTTTGGTGTAAACTGTGGTACTGGTGCTTGCCGGTGAAGGGTTGTATTCGGTTTGTGCGGTTCTGGTGGCGTAGTTGGTGGTGGTTAGTCCGGCCATTGCTGCGGTGATTTTCCCGGTTATGGTTAAGATTGCAGTTGCGCCGCTGTTCAGGGTTCCTATGTTCCATAGTCCTGTGCCTAGGTTGTATGTTCCAGGTCCGGTTATGGTGTAGGTCCGGTCAGTCAGTCCGCTTGGCAGTAAATCAGTTATTCGCAGGTTAGTGGCAGCGTCTGGTCCGTTGTTTACTGCATTTATAACATAGGTTATGGTGTCACCTACATTGGCAGTTGCGCTACTTCCACCGTTTACAGTTTGAGTTACTGCTACATCTGCTTTTTTAGTATAAACACCTGCACTAACGCTTGCAGGCATACTGTTGTACTGTTCCTGGGCGATTCTTGTAGCCGTGTTAGTGGTGGTTAGTCCAGCCATTTGTGCTGTGGCTATTCCAGTTATGGTTAAAGTTGCACTGGTCAATTTGTTTAATGTAGGTATTGTCCATACTCCATTGTAGTAAGTTGTACCTGAAGAGGCAGTAACAGTAACTCCACTTAATCCGGCAGGTATAATATCAGATATCATTATGCCAGTTGCAGTTCTCTGGTTGGCGTTGGTGGCAGTTACTACATATGTAACTGTATCCCCCACATTCACTGTTGCTGGTGTGGCAGTTTGGGTTAAGGTCACATCGGCTGTTCGAGCGGTATTTATTATGGAAAAAGCGGATATTGTTAAGGGCAGGACATTTCGGGCTACCAGGTTTTGTTTCCGGGTAGTTGCAGTTGCATCATCGTATAATAAATTACCATAATTTCCACTGACATAAGCAGTGACCATGGAATTACTATTATCCCATAAGGTTAAAATTGTGGAAACCTGACCAAGGGCGTTGGTAATGCCGGAATTGCGGCTCAGTGATCCAAGAGTCTTTTGGAAATTAACAGTAACTCCCTGTAAGGGATTACCATTAATATCTCGAACTGTTGCTGTGATAGTGACGGTTTGATCGTTGGCCACAGTGGTTTGCTCTGGTGTCACCTCTATACTATAAGGATATTGCATGGAGATGGCTGCGTTAATTATTTCCCATGCACGAGTTCTGACAGTGGTGGAACCACTGGCACCGCCAATTCTACCATCGTTGGGAGCGGTCATGTACTGGTAGTAGGTGCCTATGGGGGCGGATGGGTTGTAAGGTCCGTAGTGTACTGAGGTAAAGTACCAGATTGCGCACTGTATTGCAGCGGCTTCAGTATCACTGGAAGGATTGTAAGTGTTCAGGATGTAACTGACTTTACCCCAATCTACTTCACTGGGTAAATCCCCTGCAGTTCCTGGTAGGGGTCCGTTAACCAGTAAAGTATCACCGATACTGATGGGTGTAAATAAATCAATACAATAAGCAGTGTAGGTTGTACTGCCTACCCTAACATCAATAACTCCGGCAAACCCGTTTTTGTTTTGTCCCTGGATGTAAACCGTTTGACCATTACCGGTACCGGTTAAAGTAGCTTCTTTGGGGGTTAATTCGAAGTTTGAAGTACCATATTTATTGGGGTCCGTAGGGTAATTGGGACCATTGGTCACAGTTACACTATGGGTTATGGAGTTGCATCCAATATAGCTGACTATGACGTTAAATGTTGTGTCAGTGCTGAAAAAGTTCAGGGAGTAGTGTCCATTAGCATCGGTGGTGGTGCTGGCCAGGACATTTCCACTGGTTGAGTTTACAATGACACTTGCACCTTCCAATGGCCTTACATGGTCATATTCATTTACAGTTACAGTCCCGCTGATAATGGGATCTGATCCAGAATAGTCAGCGTTTGCGGTTGCGCTGATGTTCGTTTGATTGCTTGTCTCATTTAAAGCAGCTGCAGATGTACTGGTAATTGCCAGAACAAATGCAAACGCTAGAACAAGCATTAAAAGTTGTTTTTTAATTTTTATTTTTAATTCCCCCAATGAATTTGTGCGTTAAACCTTGTTTGAGGTTATACAACTCATCCCCCTAACCCATTTTTATTGTTGGTGAAGAGCAATATAATCTCATGATATTAATATTCTCTTTGCTAATTTCCTTTGTGATTATCCATATATAAAGGTTCCTAATAGTGGTTATAATTGTGTGAAAATCAGCACAAACCCTTTATAAGTGTGTGACATGTTTCACTAAAACCATAAAAAAAAATTGGCGAACAATATAATCTATGATGATAAATATTTTAATGAAAATATCTTTGTGACAATTCAATATAAATGTTGCTTTTTCACTTATAACAATGTGAAAACTGTCACAAAGGGATTTTGGGAATTGTGAGTTTTATTGTAATAAGTGGTTTAGAATATCTTTTTGTGAAGATTCGTCAGACAATGATTTTTTACCCATATCAAAATTCTTACTTTTCACAGGATTGTTAGGAAAAAGGAGAGTGTTTACTTCTGATATTATTATATATGAAATTACAGAACTTTAGAATGGAGATCATATTGAGGGCAGGGTCATGGGAATAATATCAAGTTTTATAAAATTACCTTCCAGAGATAAACTGGTGGCCATTCAGGCATTATTCTGGGTAATCCTGATTAGACTCATGGTCTGGATATTTCCCTTTAAATTTGTGCAGAAAAGAGTGCAGAAAATCGCTAGCCACCTCTCTTCAGATAGTACTTCTCCAGTGTCCATGTCCCGTTTGAGAGTGATGATAGTTATTGTCAGTAGATATGTACCCAGGGCAACCTGCCTGGTGCAGGCACTGGCAGGATATATATTATTCTCCAAATATGGTTATACCACTTCCATTAAAATTGGAGTTTTAAATGAGAATGGGGAGTTTGAAGCACATGCCTGGCTTGAAAATGATAATAGTGTGGTTTTAGGAGAATCTGAGAAGGATTTTAAAACTATAATGGATATTGGGCGGGAATAAATTTTAAGAATCTTGAGTTGGTTATAATATTAGAGGAGATTATTTTGGGTACTAACAAATATAAAAACAGCCTCCTGGGACAGTTTACCAAAAATTTAACCCAGTTAATGCCCCGGAAGGTTGCTCTGGCCATCGCCTTGATGGTTGTTATCAGCTTCAACGAAGCAGTTAGCTTGTTGATTTTAATTCCACTCCTACAACTGGTGGGCCTGGATGTGGGTCAGGGATCATTGGGACAGCTTGCAGGATTGGTATCATCCTTTTTCACGGCTCTGGGGTTGCAACCAACTCTAATCATGGTTTTGGTTATTTATGTATTGGTGATAAGCTTAAGTGCATTTTTAACCCGATATCAGACTATTAAAACATCTGAAATACAGTACGAATTCGCCGCCCACCTCAGAAAACGTCTTTATAATGCAATTATCAACTCTTCATGGTTGTTTTTTTCACGTAAGAAGGCCTCCAACTTCGCCCATGCTCTCACCAATGAAATAGACAGGATAAGTGTGGGAACTGGTCAGTTTTTAACATTCATTGCCAGTATCATGATTTTGGTGGTGTACATTATATTTGCCCTAGAACTGGCAGGACTCCTCACTGGTGTTATTTTTGCAGTGGGAATTGCCATTCTTTTAATCCTTAGGAGAATGGCATCCAGATCCAGATCCAGTGGTGAGGAGATAACCACAACAACCAGGGATCTGTATTATTCTATAATGCAACATCTGGATGGGATGAAAACCATTAAAAGCTTTGGAATGCAGGAGGAAAACATTCAACTTTTTTCCAAACAGGCTAACCAAGTTGCCCGTAATTATCTAGAAACAATTAAAAGCTATGCAGATGTTAAGGTTTTATTCGATGTGGGCACAGTGATTGTACTGGCCATCATGGTTCTGGTGCTTATTCAGGTAATCAAGTTACCCACAGCCAGCTTATTTTTACTGATATACCTCTTCGTGAGGATGATTCCCCAGTTTTCATCTATCCAGCGTGCTTATCAGTACTTTATCAATATGTTACCGGCCTTCAGGAATGTGATGGACCTGGAAGAGCAGTGCCTGGAAAATAGTGAAACTACGGAACCTGTGGATGGTGAAGTTGAACTCAAAAAGGAGATTAGCTTTAGAAATGTTACTTTTTCATACAGGGATGAAGATCATTTCACCATATCTGATTTTAATCTCAACATACTTTCAGGTAAGACTACAGCCTTAGCCGGACCATCAGGGGCAGGTAAAAGTACAGTGGCTGATCTGGTCATGGGATTAATCCAACCAGATAATGGTGAGGTAACTGTGGATGGAATATCTATTTCGGATAAATTCATTGACTCATGGAGAAACAAGATCGGATACGTGGCCCAAGAGACTTTCCTTTTCAATGAAAGCATCCGGTTTAACTTACAGCTGGCTAGTCCAGATGCATGTGATGATAAAATTAATGAGGCTTTAAAGATGGCTTCTGCATATAATTTTGTTAGTAAACTTCCTGAAGGGTTGGATACAATAATTGGGGATAGGGGTGTAAGGTTATCTGGGGGAGAAAGGCAGCGGTTGGCTCTGGCCAGAGCCCTACTGCGGAAACCTTCACTTTTAATTATGGATGAGGCTACCAGTAATTTGGATTCGGAGAATGAGAAGAAGATATTAAAATCTATTGATGATCTTCATGGTGAGATAACCATTTTGATGATAGCTCACCGGATTTCTACCATTAAAAATGCGGATTATATTTATATGGTTGATGATGGAAAGATGGTAGAGTCCGGAACTCGGGATGAACTCCTTGAAAAAGAAAAAGGATGGTTTTGGGACATCTGTGATGCACAGGGAGTTAATTGATGTGTTCAAATCTAATTTAATATTCCGATTTAGCTGATAAAATTTTAACCTCAAATTTAGCTATCTTTTTATCAGGATCGTTAAATCGAGCATATAAACGCGATTTTCCATTGGCAGGTATACTTTTAGGATCCAAGTAAGGTGTATCATTCACTGCAAACACAGTTCCGTTTGAATAATAAGTTGTGACTTCTATTTTGGGATCCAGGGCTTCGTAAGGATTTTGATTTAATATATATCCACTTACATAGTAAATTGAGTCATTATTTTCACTGCGATTACCAATTGTACCATTGTAAACTTTAATTGCATCCATGGAGATTTTTTTCTCTCCCCATGTGTTGTTAGTTTTGGTGTTATCAATGCAACCTGAATTTATAATTATTCCAGTTAGCAGTAAAAATATGAGAATAGTTGTTATTTTATTCATTTTGATCTTTTCCTATACAACATGTTTTTTAAGATTAATAAATAAATTTTTCCATACTAATCTGATCTATTATAAGGAGATTCTTATTTAATGAATTCAACTATTAAACTAAAAAATGAGGATGAATTACTTTTGTACAGTGCACGTACACATATTGAAGCCCATGTAGTTGAAAAAATAAATAAATTACTAAAAAAAGATTTGGAATGGGGTTATTTGATTGAGTTGGCATCTGTTCATTCTTTAAGATCATTATTATACTTTCAACTCAGTCAAACATGTCCTGAAAATGTTCCAAGTAAAATTATGAATCAGTTGAAGGATCATTATAATTTAAATGCCCGCAGAAATCTTTTAATGGTTGGAGAACTTTTTAAAATCCTTAAATTACTGGAATCCAAAAATATTAAAGCTATACCTTACAAGGGCCCTGTTTTGGCAGGTAAAACTTATGGTAATCTTTCTTTGAGAGAATTTGCGGATATTGACATTTTCATTGATAAAAAAGACATGCTTAAAGTAAAAGAAATTCTGGTTTCATCAGGATATCTACCTAAGCTTAAACTTAGTAAAGAAAGAGAAATTCAATATTTGAAAATACAGCGTGAATACCAGTTTATAAATAAAGAAAGCGGAGTGAGTGTGGAAATGCAATGGAATCTGGCGGATATCTCATTATCATTCCCAAATGGACCTGTATTTACAATGAATCAAATTAAAACCCACTTAGCAGAAATTAACAATAAGGAATTTCCTGTATTTTCAGATGAAGATCTTTTGTTGATTTTATCTTTACATACTGTAACACACCTATGGGGTAAGCTTTTATGGATTTGTGATATTGCAGAGATAGTAAAATATTCTGATGAATTAAATTGGAATATGATCATGGAAAAAGCACGCCAAATGGCGATAGAACGGGTACTTTATTTGAATTTAGATTTAACCCGTGAACTATTTGATGTTAAGCTTCCTGAAGTTGTTAAAAATAAAATTGAATCAGACAACAAAATCGAATCGTTAAAGCAGGATGTAAAGAAGATTATTTTTGACAGCGAAAATTATGGGTTTATGCAAAGATTTTTTTTAAGGTTTAGAATCAGGGAAAAAAGGAGAAGCAAAATTAAAGATTTTATAAAACTTCTTATCATACCTACCAGTACTGAATGGGAAATATTCCAGAAATCATTGCCTTTAAAACTTTTATTTGTTCTGGCTAGGCCAATACAAATATTTAATAAGACTATTAAGTAATGAATTGATAATAAAGCTAAATTAATAGCTTATATTATGGTATATTAGATATATACTGATAATAGGATGAACAGAAAGAGGTCATGATCATGATTAATGTTGGGGTAATAGGTGTGGGAAAAATGGGTTTACTTCACACAGGAATATTTAATGGGCTAGAAATTAGTCGCGTGTCTGCAATTGCAGAAAAAAATAAATTTCTAGTTTCTGCACTGAAAAAGCATTTACCTAAAATAAATGTGTATACAGACTATGAAAAAATGTTCAAAGAAGAAGATATAAATGCAGTGGCCATAACAACTCCTGTTTTTCTCCATAAAAGCATGATAGAAACTGCGATTGATCATGATATTAATATTTTCGTTGAAAAACCTCTTTCATTGAATGGTGCAGAATCACAATCAATTCTCCAAAAGAAAATGGATCAAAAAACTCATGTGGGATATTGTCGACGATTTATGGAAACTTATCAGTTTTTAAAGGATATAATTGATGACTCTATTTTGGGTTCTGTGAATTTTTTTCAGTCACAAATATTTGTTGAACAAGTTTTTGAAAAAGAAAAAGGATGGTTTTATGATCCTGAAAAAAGTGGTGGTGGGGTCTTGATGGACCTTGGATCCCATGCTATAGACATGTCTCACTACCTTTTCGGAGATGTATATTCCGTACAAGCAATCGGAAAAAGTATTTATAGTGAATCTGTAGAAGATTACACTTCATTAAACATGAAATTTGAAAATGGTGTTTTAGGATCTCTTCAGGCATCTTGGTCAATGAAAAATTTCCGACTTCCCGAATTGAAGTTCAATATTCAATTTGATATGGGAATGGCCACCGTAACTGAAAAGTATGTGGAAATTTACTCAGAAGTTGAAACTGAACAGCTAAAAAAAGGATGGAATACATTTTACAAACAAAACCTGGCACGAGATATTCCTTTAGATATTGGGGGACCAGAATACACCGCAGAAGATTTACACTTTTTAGATTGTATTATAGAAGATAAGGATACTTTATGCAATTTCAAAGAAGCAGCGAAAACAAATTTTGTTATAGACTCAGCATATTCATCAATTACTGATGAAGAAACCAAAAAAATAAGTTATGGTGCTTAAAATGGATCTTATTCTTGGACATAACCAATTCATTGGCATTAATCACACATCAGAAGATAGAAGCCGTGAACGAGAAAAAAAGTTCTCTAATATAAAGAATATATATAATGTGGTTGAAATGGCCAGTGAAGTTGGATTCAAAGGCATGATAATGGAAACACATCCTAGAATGATTGATTTTTTCAATTATTATAAAGAAAATCAGACATTTGACATAGATTTTTATCTTCAAGTGCCTTATGTTGTTGGTTATGTTAAAAAAATGAATGAAAAAGGTATTATGGGGTTAATGGCAGATGTTATGGGTCAAACTGGGTTGATGAGTGCTGGTGGCATGGCACTCAGGGGGGCAACCAGTTATTTGAAAAAAGATTATTTGTCCATGGCAATGTCAGTATTAAAACTTGAGGTATCACCATTCACTGAAGTGAATATAAAGACTTTACTTCTTCACAATGTTTTCACAGATCTTTTATTATCACTCGAAATGTCTGATGCTTTTTTCGCTTATGAAAACTATGTTAAAGATGATTTGGGCCTAAATTTAGGGTTTGACACTTTAAATTTCACATTATTCTCTGATAGAATGGAGGAATGGAATATCAAACCGGAATTTGTAATGACTCCTGTAAATCCAAAAGGTTTTGATATGAATCCATCAAAAACTATTGTTGAAGAAAGTATTGCAAATTATGATGGAAAAATAATAGCAATGAACGTTTTAGGTGGTGGTGCTTTTTCTTTAGAAGATTCTAAATCTTATTTAAACTCATTCAAAAACATCCAGCACTCGGTAATAGGTGCATCCTCTAAAGAACATTTGAAAGGATTGGTAGAAACATTCAACGAGTAAGTACAGTGAACTAAATGACTAAGAAGAGAATTGGCATAGTCGGAGCTAGAGGAATAGCAAATTATGGGGGATTTGAAACATTTGTAGCTGAGTTAGCCCCTAGGTTGGTTGAAAAAGGTTATGAAGTTTATTGTAGTTGTGAAAGAGATGATGAATTACTTGATGAGTATAAAGGTGCTCATTTAATTTATTTTCCAATAAAAATGCCTTCTAATTACCAGTTTAGAAAAATTGTTGAATTTTTTTATGACATTTATTTTGGGTTTTTATTTACCTTTAAATGTGATGTAGTTTATTTTTTGGGGTTCAGTGCTAATATATTCACGCTATTTCCAAGAATATTTGGTAAAATGAGTTTAGTGAATATGGCAGGGGTAGAATGGGAAAGATCAAAGTTTAGTAACTTTGAAAGATCTCTTTTAAAGTTCTTCTTTAATTTATCCGTAATAGGTTCAAATTTTGTAATTATTGATAATAGAAAATTAATAGATTATATTGAAACCAAATATCGAAATAAGGCTGTTTATATCTCTTATGGTGTTAATGAGATTTCTAAAATAAAATGGAGTCAGTCTATTCTTGATATTTATGATGCAGGTGAACTTTTACCAAATAATTACTGGCTTGTTGTTGCTAGATTACAACCGGATAACAATATTGAAAATGTCCTGAAAGCATTCATTCAAAGCAAAAGTAAAAAGCCTCTTGTGGTAATTGGTGATTATTCCTCGGGAGATAATTACAAAGAACAAATTAAATCTATTTTAGTTAATAAAAATGATAAAAAAATTGTATTCACAAGAGGAATATACAACCAAGAACATTTAAATATGTTTCGACAGAACTGCTTTGGATATATACATGCACATTCAATCGGAGGGACTAATCCCTCTTTGTTAGAAGCTATGATACTTAAAAATATCATTATTGCCCAGGACAATAAATTTAACAGGGAAGTTGCTGAAAACTCAGTTATTTACTTCAAAGATGATGATGATCTAAAATATAAAATAGATATCGTTGAACAGAATAATGAATTTAATAAATTTAAAGAAATGGCTTTTAATATAGCGAAAAAGCATTATTCATGGCATAACATTGTTTCAGATTATCTTGATATAATTTTGTGATTAATATGGATAAAACTAAAGAATTCGAACTTTCATGTGAAGTATGCAAATCTCGTAGAATTAGTTTCCTATTCTCAAACAGAGATAGGATGTTTTTGAAAATGAAAGGTAATTTTGATTTATATCAGTGTGATAATTGTGGATTAATAACCATATACCCTAAACCAAACTCCATTAAACTTTCAGATCACTATTCTAAAAATTATTCAGTTTATTCAGATTCTGGTGGAATCAAGTATTTTAGAAAAATTTATACTTTACTAGAAACTATTTATCATTATAGTTATGTAAAATATGATTTATCTATTTTCCTGAAGATTATTCATTTATTTTTCATTCCTATGCGTTCTTTTTTTAGAACAACTAGGGTTATAGAAGGTGGTAATTTTCTGGATGTGGGGTGCGGAGTCGGATATTTTTTGTTAGTAATGAAACTTCTTGAAATGAATCCTTATGGTGTTGAACCTGGAGAGTTTGATGAAAATTTATCTAAAGAATATGGGTTGAAAATATCTCATTGTGATTTATTTGAAGCAAATTACAAAGATGCTTTTTTTGATGTCATAACTCTTAATCATGTATTAGAACATACTCCTAATCCATCAGAAATAATGGGAGAGTTGAATAGAATTCTTAAAAAAGAAGGTTATTTGATAATTGGAGTTCCTATTAATGATTGTTTAGCATTTAGCGTCTTTGGAAAACGTTGGGCCCAGATAGACACTCCTAGACATCTTTATATTTTTTCTAGGAATAGTTTAATAATGCTTGCAGAAAAAAATGGCTTTGAAATAGTAAATATTAGATATAACTCTAATCCAACATATCAAATAGTTTGTTCTATAAAATACACTCTAGAAAAATTTGCTAAAAAAAAGATAAATTATGATTTTACTAATAACATAGTGTTAAATCTAATCTTTTTACCTGTTTCTGCTTTTTTAAATTTAATAAAGAAAGGAGATCAATGTGAAATTATACTTAAAAAGGAGTAAACTTAATGCGGATATTATTAGTGAACCATATGGAGACCAAATCACCTGGCGGAATAAATAAGGTGGTATTAGAAATTGCAACTATACTATCATATAAAGGTCATAATATCACCATAATCCAACCAAACCCACTAAATTCCTCTGCTGAAGAAGAATTGTATAAAGGTATTCGGATTATCCGGGTAAAATCATTGTTCGATAATATTTTTTATGAGTTGAATCCTTTTTTATTATTGAGATTAAAGAATTATATTAAAGATATTAAACCCGATATTGTGCATATTCATGGATATTTGACTTTTTTCTCGACTTCTATATTATGGGCTTTAAATAAAACTTATCCAAATATACCAATTATTATGTCACCTCATTTTGCGATAACTAGTCATAATACCTTAGCGGGAAAATATTTAGGTTCTTTTTATAATAAAATTGTTGGAAAAAGAATCATTAAATATCCTGCAAGGATTATAGCTGCATCTGATTTTGAATCACAAAATCTTTGTAAATTATTGAATGTGGCTCCTGAAAAAATCATAAAAATACCTCATGGTGTTAACTCTATTAAATCAAATGTGAAGAAATTTAATAAAAAGAAAATAAAATTGTTATATGTGGGTTATTTAATCGAACTTAAAGGTGTGCAATACATAATCCAAACTCTCCATGAATTGATTTGCAATTTTAAAAAAGAGGCAGTCCTTACAATTGTCGGTGAAGGTCCATTTAAAAAGGATCTTATTAAACTGGCTGAAGAATTGGGGGTTAATGAACATATATCTTGGAAAGCATTTGTACCCATAACACGTAATGAAGAATTGTTAGAATATTATAAAAAAAATGATTTTACTCTTCTTTTATCTAGTTCTGAAAATTTTGGTGTTGTTGTGGTAGAATCACTGTCTGTAGGCACTCCAGTAATAGTTTCAAAGAGAGAATCACTAAATGAATTTTTGCATGAACAGGGATGTTTTGGAGTAGACTACCCTCCAAATTCGAATAAATTAGCTGAAATTATTATGAAGATACACGGATCTGAATTGATAGTTGGCCCTTTTACAGACAAAGTTATGACTTGGGATGAAATTGTAACGATTTATGAAGGATTATACAAAGATATTTATAATAATTATAAAAAGGTTTAATAATGACTAAAGCATGTATGATGACATTTCCATTAGAAAGAGCAGGTATTACTCCTTTATTGAATTTAGTTGATATAATGAAGGATGTTTATGAGGAAGTAATACTCATTATTCCCATTGATATTTCTAATAAAGAATACTTTGAACAAAATTTTGAAGTTAAGGGTGTCCATGTTGAATTAATCTGCCACTCAGGAGGGGGAAACTTTTTGGGACGAATTTTAAGTTATATTCTAACTGAAATTCGTTTAACACTTAAATTACTAAGAATAAAAAAAATTGACTTTTTAATGTTTTTTTTAGGTGGTGAATTGCTATTATTGCCACTTATAACCGCTAAAATTTATGGGAAAACAATCATAACTTTTTTAGCTGGATTTAATGAAGAAATCAAAGATAGTAATTCAGATTTTCTTAATAATATCATTTCAGGAGTTCCTCAAATCAATTATGCCTTTTCTAGTAATATAGTGATCTATTCTACAAGTTTAATTAAAAAGTGGAAATTAGAGAAATATCGACACAAGATACGAATTGCTTGTGAACACCATATAAATTTAAATGATTTTAAAATAACTCATTCAATTGATGAAAGAGAAGATATTATAGGTTTTGTTGGGCGTTTAAGTCCAGAAAAAGGAATTTTGAACTTTGTTCGAGCAATTAAAGCTATTAATGGGGAAAAAAATGTAAAGTTTATGATTATTGGGGATGGCATACTAAAAAATGATATCATAAACTTTATTGATGATAATCATCTGAATGAGGAAGTAGAATTAATTGGTTGGATTCCTCATCACGAACTTTCAGAGTATTTGAATAAGTTTAAACTCTTAGTAATTCCTTCTTATACTGAAGGATTACCAAATATTCTCTTGGAGTCAATGGCTTGTGGAACACCCGTACTATCTGCACCTGTCGGAATAATCCCTGATCTTATAAAAGAGGGTGTTAATGGTTTTATGATGAAAAATAATTCCTCAGATAGTATTATTAATGGGATTATAAAAGTTTTAAATAAGGATAATATTGATGTTATTTCCAATAATTGTAGACAGTTTATAGAAATAAAGTTTACTAAAGAAACGGCCATTAGACGATATTTAAAATTTTTAGAAGATTTCAATTAAATCTTATTCAACCTTATTCGAGGAAATTCTATGAAATCACTATTTTACAAAACAATCTCTTGTGTAGGTCTATTATCAATATTAGTATCTTTATTTACTGTTGCACAAGTATTAGTAACATCAGGCTATGAAATTTCAATTTATGAAGTGTTTCCTTTTTATTTTTGGATATTATTGATAATTGCAATGAGTTCAGGCATATTTATAATTGTTAATTCTCTTAAAGAAAATGAAAAATCCAATTGGTGGATTTTAGGTCTTTTTTTAATAATTTATGTGAATCTAATTTTATTCCTTTTACCAATTTTTAGGGGTTACTATACTTATGGACGGGGTGATGTACTTGCTCATATAGGATACATAAAAGATATAATCCAATTTGGTACGTTTGCGGGTGCAGGAAACATTGATGAAAACCTTTATCCGATTATTCACATAATTTCTACGAGTATTTATTATTTCACGGGAATTAGTCCTGAATTAATTGTTCAATTCATACCCGTATTATTTTATATTTTTTATATAATTTCCATTTATTTATTATCTAAAGAGCTCACTGGTAATCTGAAAGCATCTGTACTAACCACCACGTTGGGGTCAATTTTGATCTTCAGATTTGATGGCAATGCGTTTATACCTAGTACTTTGTTGTTTTTTTTAATGCCTTTCTTACTTTTCTTATTTTATCGTTCAAGAGGTACATCATCCCACCTGTACATATACCGGTCACTTTTACTTCTGTTACTTGTTACAGTTCCATTTTTTCATCCGGGAGAAGGAACTATTATATTAATTTCATTCTTTGTTTTGATTGAGTTATCGTTGTTTGTTTATAAAAATATAATAAAAGATTATATATCTCATAATTTTCCCCAAAAAACAGATTTTAGAGACTATTCTATTAATCTTCCGTTAATCTTAGCAACCTTATGGTTTGTTTGGTTTGCATCTTCCTCTTTATTTTTTCAAAAAACTAGGGAAATAGCCTCTTGGTTATCTTACCAAACTGGCAGAACTGATGCAATTACTTATTCTAACATATTAAATAGTGCTAATTTGTCTTTATATCAGATTATAGATTTTTTAGTAAAGTTTTTAGGACAGGATATTTTATATCTTTCTCTTTCGACCATTTTCTGCGTAATAGTTCTAAAAAAATTATTAAAACGTGAAGTGATTAAAGTAGAAGAATTTACATTTCTGATGTTATTCATTTCATTCAGTATATTATTATTATTAACTTTCACTAATTGGTTCGGTTTTGATTATACCAGGGAATTGAAATATTTGTTGTTTGTTTCAACAATATTCAGTGGGATAATATTATACAAATTGATAGAAGTTGGAAATAACTTTAAAAAGTCCACTATGCTAATTTTGTGTTGCTTTTTAATAGTTTCTGGAACTATTGGGATATTTAACTCTTTTTCATCTCCCCTTGTTAGAGGGCCAAATTTTCAGGTTACCACAATGGAAATTAGTGGAAGTACGTGGTATGTAGAAAATCGAGATAAAAAACTCACCACACAAAGTATCAATAATTTATATCCTGGACAAGTTCGACTTTTTATCGAATCAAAATATGGTGTTGATTTTTTAAAAAAAAATAGTTTTGTAATTTATAGTTCTCCTGATCATTTTGGTTATTACAAAAATGATAATTATGGCGAATCATTAAATAAAAGTGCATATTTTCTAAATTTTAAACTTCAAAGAATAGCCTATGACCAAATATACCCTGATTTGAGTAATAAATGGCGGTTCACCAGTAGTGATTTCGAAAAATTAGATAATAATGATTATACTGCTAGTGAAATCTATTCCAATGGTGAATTTTGGGTTTATTTAGTAAACCCAAAGAAAAATGATAATAATAGGTAGTTAATTATTAAGTTTTTCTCCCAGAACCATATAAGTATTATGAGATCGCATATTATGTGTTAAGGTGTTCCTAAGGTTTACGGTTAAAACTAGAATTAGTAAAATTTCTTCAGAGTAAACAATTTTTACATATAATTACATTCCCGTAGTTTTTGGCATCTTTAAAAAAGAGTCTTGGTGATAAAAGATGAACTGAAATAGAACTTTGGAGAAAAGTTCTATTTGAAATGTCAAAATTCATAAAAAATTGATTAAGGGTGATTTAATTAAGGCAAATTTATTTAATCAGATTATTTATGACTTTGGCTACTCTTTCAGAAGCTAGACCATCTTTCAAATAAGTATGTTCGAATAAGAATTTTTCTCTTTTTTGTGCAATTTTTTCTAAAAGATTTTGATTATATAAAATATTTGTAATAGCAGGTATCAAATCATTTAAATTATTGACATTAATAGCTATGCCCTCAGAAACATAAATGGATTTTTCATCTGCCTTCACAGTTAAAATTGGCTTATTGTATAAAGCAGCTTCCATGCCAACTGTCGAATTAATCATTATCAACAAATCAGATTTAATTAGGAGTTCACTTATATTTTCATCTCTACTTTTAATTAAAACTTTATTTGGAAATTTTTTCTCAAGGAATTTATAGTAATCTTCGTTTTCTGATGGATGAGGTTTTACTAAAAGTTGTATTTTATCAGGGATATTTGAACCAATCTCTTCTATAATTTTTAAATTAAGATACTTAAATGGGGGTTGTGTTGCAAATAAAATAATTTTATTATTTGAAGAATTTTCATTATTACAAAAGCGAATATTATCAAATTGAGGACATCCAGTAAGTTCTATTTGTTCTTTAGAGGATCCATATCCTTCCATTACATTTTTATAGAATTCTCCCCACACACAAATTTTATCTGATATTGCTTTTCTTAAAAAAACATCTTCCTTAAAATAACTGCCATGTTGAACTTCTAATATTGGTATGTTCCTTTTTTTAGCAGGTAATATGCTAACACGAGTAATAGTTGATCTATCATCACCAACTATTACAATATTTGGATTTATTTCCGATATTATATCTTTGGAAGCTTTTAACTTTAATAAGAGATAAGGTAATTTTTCTTTCATAGAAAAAAGCATTTCGTCTCTTATTAAACTTAGTAGAATATCATTTTGCACATTTTGACGATTTAGAAAAATATTATTTAAAATTTTACCTAAATCATCATTGGATTGGGGTTTCAATTTTTTATAAATTTCATATTCTATATTTAAAGATACAAGATCTGTTTTTTTAGAAAATAAATAAATTTCAAAATTTTTTTCTTTAAAAAATTTGTTAATAACAATAATAATATTTCGAAGGTAATTAATATAATTGGCATCTATTAAAATCTTTTTTGAATTGTTATCGTGAATATTTTTAATTTTATATATTCCAATATCATTAAATAAACTTTTAAATGAATCATGTTTCTTCAAATTTATAAAAAAGGACTTAATCTTGCTTAAGGGGGATGGGAGGATATATCCATAATTTAAATTATTTTTTTCACAAATTGTTTTAAGGATTTTTCCATCTAAAGAATATTTTTCTTCTATAAAAACGTAAGGATTGTTCTGTTTTTTTATCAAATTTTGATAAGAATTATATTTGTTTAAAAGATTGTAAACTTCCCAAACTGCTTCGTATTTTAATATGGGGATTAAATCTATACCTTCAAAGTAAAATTTTTTATTAAAAATTTGATCAATGATTTTAATACTTTTTTTTTTAAGTTCTACATTATAATAATCGCTATTTTCAATAGGGATAGTATTAATATTTTTAAAATTTTCTAAAACAATTTTGTCAAACGAAGAAATTTGGAGGTTATTGTTTTTATCATTGTACTTTTTTATCTTTCGTGAGATAATTAATTGATTTTCGAAATGTTTTATCTTATGTTCAATAATTTTTAAAAAAGTGTTTTCTGAATATAGGGGTTCTAATATGAATAGTTTATTCATTGGCTTAATCACCACTCGTCTAATTATCTAATATAAACGTTTATTTTAGTAAACTATATATTTTATTAACGAGATGAAATATTATTTAATGATTAATGATAAAAATTGGAAAAAACCATTATTGAGTGATTTAGAGAGGTTCATGATAAATTCGAAAGATTATGACGTTCCCTCTAATTCAAAAATTTTGAAGTACTCCTTATTTTCAAGTTCTTTCAGAGCTATTTTTTTTTATAGATTGTCACAACATAAATTTTTTGTAAAAAGAAAAAGTTTCTTGCAATTATTAACAATTATTGCTTCATTATTAAATGAAGTTGTTATTTATCCTACTGTGCAAATCAAAGGCGGATTATTTATTGGACACCCTAAATGTATAGTTATTCATCCTAAATCTCGGTTAGGGAAGAATGTAACTATATTACAAGGAGTAACAATAGGGGGAAATATCGGTAAAAAAAGGCATGGTCGGTTAAGTCCTGAAATTGAGGATAATGTTCTAATTGGGGCAGGAGCTAAAGTTTTAGGCCCTATTGTCATCGGCGAAAATTCAATGATTGGTGCAAATGCGGTGGTTACGAAAGATGTTCCAAAAAATTCAGTTGTTATTGGAATACCTGCAAAAGTTATCAAAACAGTGACAAAACCATATATTGAAATAGAGAACGAATATTATTCTAAAACGGGATAAAGATAATATGAAAAAAAATCAAAGATTAACTACAAATTCTTATTGGGATTCAGTATACGGGAACGGAAATTCTAAAGAACTAAAATATGGGAAGATCAAACGTTATGGAAAAAAGATTTTTGGTAAGAAAATTTTTTGTTATATGTTAGAAAATTATAGTGAATATCTTTTTTGGAAGATTTGTGAAAATAGGTTACCTAAACAAGAAGGATTAAAAATATTGGAAATAGGAAGTGCTCCAGGTTATAGATTAATTAAATTTAATAAAGATTTTAGTTATATCCCTTATGGTGTAGAATATTCAAAAGAGGGAGTTAAATTAAATCGTGAACTCTTTTTTTTAAATGAATTAAGTCCGCAAAATGTTATTCATAGTGATTTTTTTTCCGAAAAATTTCAGAATGAATATAATTCTTATTTTGACATTATTATTTCTATGGGGTTTATAGAACATTTTTCCAATGTTGAAGAGGTTATAAACTGCCATTATAGTTTATTAAAAGATGAAGGTTTGGGTATCATCTCTATTCCGAACTTCAGAGGATTTAATTATTTGTTTATGTATATTTTTAACCGAAATCTCCTTAAAATGCATAATATGGAAATAATGGATAAAAAAATTTTTAAAAAATATCTTGAAACGGAAAATACATCTGTTTTATTTATGGATTATTATGGATCGTTTAATTTAGCTTTGTTTGAACTGAATTTGGAGAATAAACTTACTAAATCCATTTATATTTTTATTAATTTATTACAACTGGTATTTAATTTATTTTTCAGAGTGGTAGGTTTAAATCTTGAAAATAAATATTTTTCTCCATTTTTGATGGCTGTGATTAAAAAGCATTAAAGATTTATATCATACAATCTTCCTATATACCACTCGTTTTATTTCTAAATTAATATATCAGATTAGACTTTCAGTAAAGACTTGAAAAATTTAAATTCATCTTTTTTTATCCCTTTTATAATTATTAATACAACAAAATAAGCTAAAGAGCAGATCATAACAGTAATTAAAAGATTTAAAAGTCCTTGGGGGTTTATCAAAATAATTATAGCAGACATTAAAACTGATGCAGTAATGCTTTTAATGATAAAAATTAGATCAATATCAAATTTGAAAAATTTCAGAGAGTACATTAAAGTGAGAATAAATGCAAGTGCATAAGTAATTAAAGTAATTACAGCAGCTCCAATAATTCCGAAGTAAGGAACTAATACGATATTAAGACATAAATTCAAAAGAGCAGCAATTATCCATATGGTCCCGGTTATTTTTGTTTTCTTTTCTAAAACAATCACATTATTAACAATAGCATAAACCCCAAATAGAAGGCTGCTCAATGCTATGAATGGAGTTATTAAATAACCATTTAAGGCAATTTCGGGTGTGGTTAATATCATCAAAATTGGCTTTGAAAGTATAGACAATCCAAAAGCAGATGGTATTGCAATTAAAAGGAAATATTTCATCGAATATTTTAAAAATATCCTCACTTTTTCAATATTGTCATCATCATAGTATTTGGGTAGGACTGATGGCAATAAAATGGAAAAAGGGGCTAAGATCATCATTATAATGTTTCCAAGGGTGTACCCTGGAGAATAATATCCTACAAAGGCCGTACCCAAAAATATTCCAATAATATATCTGTCACTGGAATCGACGATCCATGATGATAAATTTCCGGGAATAGTTGGAAGTCCGAATGATATATATTCCCTCATATTCTTAAGTTTTGGAATTTTAAAGCCTATGTTCAAAATTATAAAGGCAATAGTAATAAAAAATGTGATTAAATTTGCAATTAAAAGTCCTAATGCGGCCATGTGAATTCCAAATCCGTTTATTGCAAAATAAGAAACAATACCTACTCCAAGATATGTTTGTATAAGCAAAAAGAAGGAATACCTTTTCATTTGTTGAAATGTTCTGAAAAAATTGAGTAAAAGCGCATTTAAACAGGCAAAGAAAACAATTACGGATAATAGCATCGCTAAATTTACATCTCCGTTGAAGAGTGTTGATGCCACATCTTTAGAGAATAAAAATAATAATGCAGATATAGCAAACGTTGAAAGTAAAACAATAACTGCAATTGAATAAAAACCTTCTTGTATCTTATTTCTATCTCTTTCTGCTGATAAAAATCTAACCATAGTGTAAGGTAATCCTAAGGTTGCAATGTTGGGTATTAAAGATAGGGTTGTGTTAATTTGCACCCAAACACCATAGTCATCAATTGAAAAGTTTTTAGTTAAAATGGGCAACAAAAATAATGAGCTTAATGCTATTAGGATGTTTGTTATTCCCACTAATCCGATTCTATGCACAAATATTTTGTATTCATTCACTAATTTCACCAAAAAAGTTTATATTTATATTATGCTGTAAATTAGTATATATAAAACTTTATTTAATCTGTTTTAACAGATTATTGTTTTTTAAAAAGAAAAAGTGAAAAATACATGAATATTTTAGCGATCGTACCTGCCAGGGGTGGAAGTAAAGGAATTCCAGGAAAAAATATTAAATTACTTTATGGAAAACCTTTGATAGCATATTCAATTGAATCAGCATTTAAATCACAACTTATAAACAGAATAATTGTTTCTACTGATTATGTTAGAATAGCAGAGATATCTAAAAATTATAATTCTGAGGTAATAATAAGGCCCAATGAAATTTCTAGGGATGATTCTCTTACTGTGGATACAATAAGTCATGTTTTAAATACTTTAAAAAAGGAAGGATACTTTCCAGATATTGTAGTGTTATTACAACCAACTTCTCCTTTGAGAACTCCAAAAGATGTTGATAATGCAATCAACCTTTTTATAAAAAACAAGGATAAATGTGATTCTGTTGTTAGTGTTTGTGAGTTTGAACATTCACCTTATTGGGCTTTAAAGATTAAGAATGATTATTTAACACCTATTTTTAGTCAAGAATATTTGCGTAAAAGGAGACAGGAATTGCCTATTTCATACATTCCTAATGGTGCGATATTCGTTTCGAGCCCGGATAAGATTAGAAAATATAAATCATTTTATTGTCCTAAGACAATTCCATATATTATGCCCTTTGATAGAAGTATTGATATCGACTCAGCATTAGACTTTAAATTGGTGGAATTATTACTGGAGGAAAAAAATGAAGCAAATGAATCTTAGTAATATAATAATTGGTGAAAATTCTCCAACATTTATCATTGCAGAAATTGGTGTCAACCATAACGGCTCAGTAGAACTAGCTAAAGAAATGATAGATGCTGCGAAAGATGTTGGTGCTGATGCAGTCAAATTTCAAACATTCAAAACTGAAAATTTAGTAAGCAAATCATTAAAAGACTTTTTTGAAATGGTAAAGAAATTGGAACTTGGCGAAGAAGATTTCTTAGAACTATCTAAGTACGCAAATAAGAAAAAAATCATCTTTTTTTCCACTCCAACAGATGAAGATAGTATTGATTTATTGTATAAACTGGAAGTACCCGCTTTTAAAATAGCTTCGGGGGATTTAACTTATTTACCATTTATAGGATATGCAGCAGAGAAAGATATCCCCATAATTTTATCTACCGGAATGAGTAACCTTGGAGAAATAGAAGAGGCAGTTGACACTGTTTACTCTAAAGGAAACAAAAACCTTGCCCTAATGCACTGCGTATCTTCATACCCTGCATCGGTAACCGATCTTAATCTTAATGTTATAAAGACCTTAAAACAGGCTTTTGGAGTACCTGTTGGATTTTCAGATCATACTCAAAGTAAATTGGCACCAATAATTGCTGCAACAATGGGTGCAGACATTATTGAAAAACATTTCACGTTGGATAAAGAAATGGAAGGACCAGATCATAAAGCATCTGCAGATGTGGAAGAATTTGAATTTTTCATTAATGGAATCCGAGAAATGGAGAGTATGAGGGGAACCTCAATAAAAAAACCAGTAGAATCCGAAATGGAAATACAAAAAACATACCGGAAAAGTTTATTTGCGAATAAAGAAATTCTGAAAGGAAAAACAATAACTTCGGATGTAATTTCAGTTAAAAGACCTGCTGAAGGTATACTGCCCAAATATTTGAATAACATTATTGGAAAAACGGCAAAGAAGGATATCTCTCCAGAAGAACCAATTAAGTGGAATTCAATAGTGTAGGTAAATTATGAACATTTTGATCAGGGCCGATGGGAGTTTAAATATTGGATTAGGTCATATTTTTCGGTGTTTAACAATTGCAAACCATTTTAAAAAGACCTATGATGATATTAAAATCGATTTTATAACTCAATCAGATCCTGAAGTTCAAAACAAACTTTTAAGGGATTATAAGTGTATAAATCCTAATGAAAACCTCATAGTAGAAGATTTAGTCAAAAAAAGCGATCTTTTCATTTCGGATATGCTTAACACGTCCAATTCATACATATCTGATATAAAAATGCAGAATCCCTTAATTAAACTTGTTTGTATTGATAATAACACCCAATTAAAATACATTGAATCTGCAGATGTTGTTTTTAATGCAAATGTGTTTCACAAACCAAAAATTAAAGATAACAATTTCAAATATTATCTTGGTCCAGATTACATGATATTAAGGGATTCCTTCATTATCAATCATCCCAGAATACTTGATAAAGCTGTTAACAAGTTATTTATATCCTTTGGCGGTAGTGATGGAAAAGGTTGCACCTTAAACGTGTTATCTGCACTTAAAACAATAAATAAGTCATTTGAAATTAATGTTATTGCTGGGCCAATGTTTCAATATCAGCAAGAACTGGAAAAAATGGCTGATGAAGATGATCGGATCAAAATAATTCTTGAACCTAAAAACATTTACGAATTGATGAACAATGCAGATTTAGCAATTATATCTGCCGGAATAACATTGTATGAAATTTGTTGCCTTGGAGTACCTTCTATTGTTATACCCCAAGTAAAACACCAATCCGATATTGCGCTTGAGTTTGCTAAGAAAGAAACATGCATAAATTTGGGTTATAACCCAAAATCAATGGATATAAAGACAAATGTAGAAAAATTGGTCTCAGATAATGATTTAAGAAATAAACTTTCTACAAAAGGAAAGGAATTTGTTGACGGAAAAGGATTAAAACGATTCATTGACATAATTATGGATGATCTAAATGCAAAAACGATTTAAAGAGTGGAAACCGCCAGAATTCAATGATGATGGTATGACCAAATGGAATTGGAACTGCCAACACTATAAAAATCTTAAATTAGGGAAAAGAGTTGATGTGGGAATATTTAGTTATATTAATGCCCAAAATCATGTAACAATCGAAGATTTTGTACAAATCGGCTCCCACTGTTCCATATATTCAGTTTCCACAATAGACAATAAAGAAGGACCGGTAGTTCTCAAAAAAAATTGTCGAATAGGAAGCCATTCCGTAGTCATGCCCAATGTCACTATCGGAAAGAACTCCATAATAGCAGCATTCAGTTTTGTTAACTGTGATATCCCTGAAAACGTTATTGCCGTGGGTGTTCCAGTTAAAATCAAAAGAGAACTAACTCCGGAAGAAATAGAAAAATTAGAAGAGGATATTCAATGACCTGGGAAATTCCACTTTTCAAAATATACTGGGATGAAGAAGATGTTGAAGCCGTAGATGGCGAGATCAAATCCGGTATGAACTGGGCTGTGGGTAAAAATGTAGAAAAATTTGAAACCCAACTCAATGAGGAAATGGAAAGTAACTATTCCATTGCATTCAACTCTGGAACTTCAGCAATCCATGCACTTCTCCTAGCTCATGGAATAGGGCTTGGAGATGAAGTTATCGTCCCATCCTTTACATTTATCGCAACTGCCAATTCTCCACTATTTGTTGGTGCTAAACCACTATTTGCAGATATAGAAGAGGAAACATTAGGTCTGGATCCTGAAAGCGTAAATGAAACAATCACCAAAAAAACAAAGGCAATCATGCCCATCCACTATGGTGGATGCCCTTGCAAGATCAGAGAATTAAAAGAAATAGCCGATGATAATAACCTAATCCTTATTGAAGACGCAGCAGAAGCCATGGGGGCTAAAATTGGTGAAAAAATGGTGGGAACCTTTGGAGATTCTGCTATTTTGAGTTTCTGCCAGAACAAGATCATCACCACTGGAGAAGGTGGGGCAGTGTTAACCGATTCCCGAGAAATCTATGAAAAACTACTTTTGATCAGATCCCATGGAAGACTGGAAACTGCTGATTATTTCTCATCACTGGAACCCTTTGATTATGTAACTTTAGGTTACAACTTTAGAATGTCTAACATTGTGGCGGCACTGGGAATATCCCAACTTAAGAAACTGGACAAAATCATTGACTTAAGAATAAAAAACAGCCAGTACTATGCTGAAAAATTACAATCATTAAGTGATCATATAAAACTATTATCTCCTCCAAAAGATTATTATCATGTTTATCAACTTTACACAGTTCTTGCAGAAAGAAGGGATGAATTAATGCATTACTTGGGCGATAAAGGTATTATGAGCAAGATATATTTTGACCCAGTCCACTTATCCCATTTTTATAGAGAAAAACTCAATTACCAGTGTTCACTCCCAGTAACCGAGAAAATTTCAAAGGAAGTTTTAACACTACCTATGCATCCTGGTCTTAAAAAGGAAGAAATTGATAGAATAACTGATGAAATAACAAATTTTTACGGATGATAACATGACAAATTTTTACGAAGATAAAATAATACTAGTAACGGGGGGAACTGGCTCAATTGGCAGTGAAATCGTCAAAAAATTGGTCAAACTCAATCCACAAATAGTAAGGGTCCTGGACAACAACGAAACCTCCCTTTTCGAATTGGAACAGGAACTAAATTCAGAAAAGATCCGAACATTCATTGGAGATATACGAGACAAAGAAAGATTAAAACGAGCTTTTGAACATGTGGATATTGTTTTCCATGCCGGGGCCTTAAAACATGTTTCGCTGTGTGAATACAATCCATTTGATGCAGTTAAAACCAATGTTCTGGGAACACAGAATGTATTAAACGCTGCTTTGGATATGAACGTGAAAAAAGTTATCATGATCAGTACTGATAAAGCAGTTAGTCCCATCAATGTGATGGGAGCCACTAAACTCTTAGCAGAACGTTTGACAATGTCTGCAAATTATTATGTTGGCGATAGAGACACTGTTTTTTCTTGTGTAAGATTTGGAAATGTCCTGGATTCCAGAGGATCAGTTGTGCCCATTTTTAAAAAGCAAATACAAGATGGAGGACCACTGACAATAACCGATCCAGAAATGACCCGTTTCGTAATGAGCATACCTGAAGCCGTAGATCTGATACTCTATGCCGGTGAAATTGCTGATGGAAAAGAGATATTCATCCTTAAAATGCCCGCTTTGAATATCGTTGATCTGGCTGAAGTAATGATTGAACTATTAGCTCCCCAATATGGATTTAGTAAAGATGAAATTGAAATAAGCTATATTGGTAAAAGATTAGGTGAAAAAATGTATGAGGAGCTCATGACCGTTGATGAATTAGGTTATGTGGTGGATAAAGGTGAATTATTTGTTTTAAACTCGGAATATCATCCAAATAGTGATAATAACTTTGATTATAATTCTGATTTGGCTCGAAAATTATCTAAGGATGAAATTAGGGATATTTTATTGGAATTACTTAATTCTGATAATGGAGCCGACTTTTAATTATGTATCTATACATTTTTTTATAAAACCTCTAAAAACCGTTTTATAATTGAATAAGTCTCAACTGGCTTTTCCACCAGTAAATTATGACACCCATCTTTAATAATTTCGATTCTTGAGTTAGGAATACTCTCCTTGATTTTCATTCCATGGCATACGAAGCTGGATATATAAAGTTAAGGATTTGAACTTCTCAGGATGTCTAAATGCAAGTTCCTTTAAGGTAACATTGCCCATAAAATGGGCTTGATCTATGTTAAGGGATTCTAAAAATAGACAAACATCCTTGGCAAATAATCTTATACTGTAAAGGTCTTGATTTTTACTGGAAAGACCATGATACCACGCAAATCCACAGCCAATGTATATTTTTTTTTATTTAAAAAACATTGGAATCCAAGTTCAAAAATTTTTTAAATAAACTCTTTTTAAAAATTACAATACTTCCCTACATTTAACCGTTAAAAACCTTTATATACAACTTATTAGTTAAAAAAATAGGTTAATAATAAATTTTATCAGAAATCACGGAGTGGTGAACATTTCCAAACAAAAATCACATGTTAAATCCAGGGTATCCTATTACACTAAAATAACCCTATTGGGAGTAATTATTCTATTAATCGGGATCTTAGGATTTATCCTATTAATTGGGATCTTGGGATTACTCCAATTATCCCTGTTTGCCTTACTAGTCATTGTAGGACTAATTATAGTTAAATATGGATGGTCTAAACGTCGAATATGGAGTAAAGGTGCTAAGGGTGAGAAGATCGTGGCCAAAAAACTGGATAAGTTACCTAAAAAATACACTGCTATTCGGGATGTTAAAATACCAAATTTGGGTGGTGATATTGACCATGTGGTAGTGGGGCCCACTGGAATCTTCGTTATTGAAACTAAAAATTATAAACCAACCTATAT